>Ga0194048_10000015_pt1 | contig 74551 bp, 76 predicted proteins | sample JunL225m_MetaG_FD_161685 | JGI IMG/M metagenome (GOLD analysis project Ga0194048, IMG submission 161685) | Anoxic zone freshwater microbial communities from boreal shield lake in IISD Experimental Lakes Area, Ontario, Canada - Jun2016-L222-5m | ecosystem: Environmental > Aquatic > Freshwater >...
GAGCAAATTGGCTAGACCGGCACTTCGGGCATTGCCGTATAGTTGGACACCTAATGGAGACTCACTCGGTCGGTACGTTATTTGCAGATCTAGCTCTGGTCGCTGGCCTTATCTTGTTGGCCGCCCTATTTGTCGCAGCCGAAATAGCCCTTATTTCATTACGTGAGAGCCAGATCCGCCAGATTGCTGGCCGTGGAAAACGTGGCGCTCGCGTTGCAAAACTTGCTGAAAATCCGAACCGCTTTTTAGCCGCGGCCCAAGTTGGTGTCACTGTATGTGGGTTTTTATCAGCAGCCCTAGGTGCCGAAAAGCTTGGTGGCTATGTCATTCCCTGGCTGGAAGAAAAGGGTTTATCAACGGGGCTGAGCACAACCCTTTCAATTATTGGCGTGACTTTAGTAATCGCTTACTTCTCACTGGTCTTTGGCGAGTTAGTTCCAAAGCGCCTGGCCCTGTTTAGAAGTGAGGAGATCTCACTTGCATCAGCTGGAGTAATTGATGTAATCGCAAAGATTTTCCGCCCTGTTATTTGGTTGCTCTCAAAGTCAACAGATTTTGTAGTGCGTGCATTTGGAATAGATCCTAAAGAGGCTAGAAGCCAAATCTCTGAAGAAGAGCTATTGGATCTTGTGGCTGGCCATGCCGCCTTAAGTGAAGAAGAGCGAGAGATCGTTGAAGAAGTTTTCAATGCCTCTGAGCGCCAGATTCATGAAGTCATGGTTCCGCGCACGGAAGTTGATTTCATGGATGTCTCATTAACTGTCGGCAAGGCAATCGAATTAGCAGTCGATAAAGCCCACTCACGTTACCCAGTAATTCGCGGATCATCTGATGAAGTAATTGGCTTTATCCATGTGCGAGACCTACTTGATACTTCATTAGCATCTAAGGGAACAAAGATTATTGAACTTGTTCGATCCATTATGTTCTTACCTGGAACAAAAGGAATTCTGCCTGCCCTTTCAGAAATGCGTGAAAAAGGTCAGCACGTTGCAATCGTGCTTGATGAATATGGTGGCACTGATGGCATCGTGACTTTAGAAGATCTAGTGGAGTGCCTCATCGGTGATATCCGAGATGAATACGATGAAGTCGAAACAGATATTTCCGTGGAATCTCGCACGGGAGATTTTGAAGTTGATGGCCTGATTTCAATTGAAGATTTAATTGAGCAAACCAACCTGGAAATTCCAGATGGCCCATATGAAACAGCCAGTGGCTTTGTCATGCATCATTTAGGCCGAATTCCTAAGGAGCATGACGTGGTGGTGGTCGATGGACTGCGAATTACAGTACTTTCCATGGAAGGCAAGCGCGCAGGGCAGCTATTGATCTCTCGTAGCGCATGATGTGTGAAAGAATTAACGCATGAGCGCCAAGCGAGTTTTATCTGGAATCCAGCCAACAAGTGATTCCTTCCACCTTGGCAACTACTTAGGCGCCGTTAAGCAGTGGGTAGATTTACAAGATGGCCATGATGCCTTTTATTGCATCGTAGATTTGCACGCACTCACTGGCGAAATCGAACCAGCCCTATTGCGAAAGCGGACTTTAGCTTCAGCTGCTCAGTTAATTGCACTAGGAATTTCACCTGAGAAATCAACCCTATTTGTTCAGTCACAAGTTCCACAGCACAATCAATTGGGTTGGCTCATGGAATGTATGGCTGGTTTTGGTGAAGCAAGTCGCATGACTCAATTCAAAGACAAATCTGCAAAGGGCGGATCTGATTCTGCGCGCGTTGGACTATTTACATATCCAATGTTGCAAGCTGCAGATATTTTGTTGTATCAAGCCAACTTAGTCCCAGTCGGCGAAGATCAGCGCCAACACATTGAGTTAACACGCGACTTAGCTGGACGCTTTAATACTCGCTTTGGTGAGACTTTTACGATCCCAGAAAACTTTATTTTAAAGACTGCAGCAAAAATCCAAGACCTTCAAGATCCATCATCCAAAATGAGTAAATCTGCAGGCTCTGCTGCAGGTGTTCTTGAGTTAATGGACACCCCAGAATCAAATGCTAAGAAGATAAAGAGTGCCGCAACTGATGCTGGCCGTGAAGTGAAATTTGATGAAAAAGAAAAGCCTGGAATTAGTAATTTGCTAACAATTCACAGCGCTCTCTCTGGTCAGTCCATCTCAGCACTCGAAAAAGAGTTTGATGGCAAAGGTTATGGCGACTTTAAAGGGGCTGTAGCTGAGGTTGTTGTTGAATATTTCCGACCTATTCGCGCTAAGGCAATTGATTTATTGAGCGATGAGAAGCACCTGCTTGATATTTTGCATGACGGGGCAGCAAAAGCCCGTGTAGTAGCCTCGCAAACCCTTGAAAAAGCCTATGAAAACCTGGGGATCGTTAAGTAAGTAAGCGGTAGCAGTATCAACTCCAGGTTGAGACTTATCCAAAACGTTACATGCCTCGCGCTAAAACCCGCCTGCGTGTGTTGAGTTTATTCATGCATAACTACTAGGCTCACTTACACACAGAGCTCCTATGCCTGCCTTTAGTTGGTGTAGGGGAGCCCCTTGAAGGAGGAAAATTGAAGAAAGTATTTCGTCTCGTAGCAGTTATCGCTGCAGCAACTCTTGCAGTGACTGCATTTGTTGCACCATCAGCAACTGCAGCATCAAAGGTAAAAGTAGGACTTGCTTATGACATCGGTGGCCGCGGAGACAAGTCTTTCAATGACTCTGCAGCAGCTGGTCTAGATGCAGCAAAGAAGAAGTTTGGTGTTTCAGCTAAGGAAGTTACTGTCACAACAGGATCTGACTCAGAGCGCGAAGGCAAGCTACGTTTGCTCGCACAAGCTGGATACAACCCAATCATCGCAGTTGGTTACCTATACGCAGGCCCACTAAAGGCTGTTGCATCTGACTATCCAAATGTTCAGTTCGGAATCATCGATGATTCATCAGTTGATCTTCTAAACGTTGCAGGTCTTGTATTCGCTGAAGAGCAGGGTTCATACCTTGCTGGCGTTGCAGCAGCACTTGCATCAAAGTCAGGAAAGATCGGTTACATCGGTGGAGTTCGTATTCCACTACTACAGAAGTTTGAAGCAGGATTCGTTGCTGGTGTTAAGGCAACAAAGAAGTCTGCAACTGTTGATGTTAAGTATGTAACTGAGTTCCCAGACTTCTCTGGTTTCAATGACCCAGCTAAGGCAAAGGTTATTGCTAAGGGAATGATCGATAAGGGCACAGATGTTATTTACTCTGCTGCTGGTGGTTCAGGTGCGGGTAACTTCGCAGCTGCAACTGATGCAGCAAAGGCTGGCAAGAAGGTTTGGACTATCGGAGTTGACTCTGATCAGTACCTAACAGCTTCAGCTGATGAGAAGAAGAACATGCTCACATCAATGATCAAGCGCGTTGACCGTGCTGTTTATGACGTAATCGCAACATCAGTTGCAGGTTCATCAGTTAACGACGTTCTAGATGCCAAGGCTGGTATCTACGGTCGTCACTATGACCTAGCACTTGATGGCGTTGGAGTTTCATACTCTGGCGGTTACATCACTAAGTACAAGGCTGCAATCGATAAGGCTGCAGCAGCGATTAAGGCTGGAAAGATCGTAGTTCCAACAAAGCCATAATCACTCACTAAATAGTGGCATTTGGCCCAACAATGGAGTTAAATCTCCTTGTTGGGCCAAATGTTTTTTAATTATCAACTCAAAGGAGAGTCATTAAGTGTCAGTAGCTGTTGAACTGCGACACATCTCCAAGCGCTTCCCAGGCGTGATCGCTAATAAAGATGTTTCCATGAAAGTTGAAACTGGGACTGTTCACGCTTTAGTCGGTGAAAACGGTGCAGGAAAATCCACCGTAATGAAGATTTTGTATGGAATGCAACGCCCAGATGGTGGCGAAATTTTGGTCAATGGACAGAGTGTAAATTTTAAGAACCCAAATGATGCTATTGATGCCAGTATTGGCATGGTTCACCAACACTTTATGTTGGCAGATAACTTTACTGTTTTAGAAAATGTGATCTTAGGATCAGAACCAAAGCACGGGATAACAATTGATTTTGTTGCCGCCAGAGCCAAAGTTATCGAGATGGCTGCCCAATATGGACTTGAGATCGACCCAGATGTCTTAGTTGAAGAGCTAGGCGTTGGACAAAGACAACGAGTTGAAATTCTGAAAGTTCTATACCGAGGAGCTCGGATTCTTATCTTTGATGAACCAACTGCGGTACTTGTTCCTCAAGAAGTGGATGATCTTTTCAACGCTCTCAAGGGTTTGCGAGCACAAGGCATGGCAATCATCTTTATCTCACACAAGCTAGATGAAGTCCTACGAGTTGCCGATGACGTAACTGTGGTTCGTGCGGGCTCAACAGTTGCTGAAGTGAAATCCAAAGATGTAACTGCTCGTCAATTGGCAGAACTGATGGTTGGCAGCGAGCTTCCACAACCTTCAACCCATGGTGATACTCGCAGACCAGAAATTACACTGGCCCTCAAGGATGTTTCTATTCCTACTAAATCAGGCAGTCGAGATTTAATTTCCCACGTTTCATTTAATTTACATGCTGGTGAAGTTGTGGGAATTGCTGGTGTTGAAGGCAATGGCCAGGCTGAACTAGTTGAAGCAATCATGGGGCTGAGGGAGTACACCGGCGTTATCGAATTCTCTGGTGCTGATATGAACCATTTATCAGTAGCCCACCGCCGTGATTTAGGAATTGGCTTAATCCCTGAGGATCGTCAACGCCAAGCGATGATGATGGAATCACCACTGTGGGAAAACAGAATTTTGGGACATCAACGCGGAAAGCCTGTCATGAATGGATTTGTTTTAGATAAGAAATCAACAATTGCAGATACCAAAGTAATTATGGAGGAGTTTGATGTTAGAGCTCCAGGTCCACAGACATTGGCTGCAGCTCTATCTGGAGGAAACCAACAGAAATTTATTGTTGGGCGAGAAATGAGCAAAGCACCATCGCTGCTTGTTGCTTCCCACCCAACTCGCGGTGTTGATGTTGGTGCACAGGGAGCTATTTGGGAAGAGCTTCGCAAGGCCCGCGAAAAGGGAATGGCAATTGTTCTTATCTCTGCTGACTTAGAAGAGCTCATCGGTATGTCAGATAGATTATTAGTAATGTTGCGCGGAGTTGTTACAGCCGAACTTAACCCTGCAACAACCACTCCTGAACAATTAGGTTCAGCAATGACGGGTGCGGCATGAAAAAACTTAAGTTATCGACAGTAGTTCTTGCCTTTGCAGCTCCCTTGGCTGCAGCAGTGGTATCGATCGTGATTTCTTCAATAGCTGTTCTTGCATCCCATAAGTCCCCTTTTGATGCCTATAAGACTATGTGGGATTTTGGAACAACTTCGGGTTCTTTGATGCAAGTTCTCAATACTGCGACCCCTTATTACATTGCTGCAGTTGCGATTGCTATTACTTTTCGAGCTGGCCTGTTTAACATAGGTGTTGAAGGGCAACTACGTTTAGGTGCAATTTTTGGTGCCTATTTAGGAGCAAAATTTATTCTTCCGCCAGTTCTTCACATAATTGCAATCATGGTGATTGCTATGACAATTGGTGGATTATGGGCAGCAATTGCAGGTTATTTAAAAGTTAAGCGCGGTGTGAGTGAAGTTATTTCCACAATTATGCTCAATTCTCTAGCCGGTGGTCTCTCTTCATATTTGCTTGCAAACTACTTTGTTGATCGAACAACTAATTCAAACAATATGTCCACTAAAGAATTGCCAAAATCTGGCCAGTTTCCAGATTTGATGCCCTTATTGAACAAATTAGGCGTTGAAAATCAGCCTGGTGGTGGGGTTTACGGAATGCTGATTTTTGCGATTGCTCTTGGTGTTGCATTTTGGTTTGTCATTAATCGCACAAGATTTGGTTTTGAGTTGCGTGCATCTGGATCGAATCCAATTGCTGCGCGATTTAGCGGAGTTAATTCAAAGAGAATGACTTTTGTTGCAATGGCGCTATCTGGTGCTGTGGCTGGATTAGCCGGTCTGCCAGCAGTATTAGGTGAAACTCACGCATTCAATATGGGATTTAGAACCGGTATTGGATTCTCAGCAATCGCCGTGGCACTTCTTGGAAGAAATAACCCAGTAGGAATGGGATTGAGTGCGCTTCTATTTGGATTCCTAGAAGTAAGCTCACGATCTCTAGAGCTCATTGACATTGCTCCAGAGACTTACGTGATCATGCAAGGTTCGATCTTGCTCTCTTCAGTAATTGCATATGAAGTTGTTCGCAGATACAAGATAACGCTGCAAAGTAAAGAGTTAGCCAAGGTGGTTGTCGCATGAATGTAAAAGCATTAAAGATTTTGCGCTATGCCACGATATTGGTATTCGTTCTTGCAGTAATTCGGCAAGTCACAGGAGCATCTGATCTAACAAGTGTCGGTACTGCTTCTGCTGCCTTACTTTTGTCTGTACCAATAGTTTTAGCTGGACTAGGTGGACTCTTCTCTGAGCGCTCTGGTGTTGTGAATATCGGTCTTGAAGGCATGATGGTGATGGGTGCATGGGCAGGTGGAATGATTGGAAGTAAACATGGTCCTTGGTTGGGTCTACTTGCAGCCATAATCTTTGGGGCAGTCGGCGCTCTCGTTCACGCAATTGCGACTATCACATTTGGGGTAGACCATGTTGTTTCTGGTGTTGCTATCAATATCATTGCCATGGGATTAGTTCGATATCTCTCTACTATTCTCTATAAAGGTGGTTCCTGGGCAGGTCCATCGCAGTCACCTGATGTGAATTCAATTGGAACAAACTCATTACCAGTACTTTCTGGTGGAAATTACTTCGGGTGGAAGAGCCCGGATTTGCTAGGTGTATTAGCTGAAAAACATTGGTTTTTTGTATCCGATTTAGCTGCAATTTTACGCGGCATCACAGGGGATCTTTCATATGTCACCGTTATCGCCATAGCGATGGTTCCGCTATCACTATTTGTTTTATGGAAGACGGCGTTTGGTCTCCGCTTGCGAAGTGCGGGAGAAGCACCGATTGCCGCTGAATCACTGGGCGTAAATGTTTACGCTATGAAATATGCAGGCGTTCTAATTTCTGGAGGATTAGCCGGTTTGGGCGGTGGTTTCTTAGCCATCGTTGCTGCAAATCACTACCAAGAAAATCAAATTGCGGGCCGAGGTTATATCGGGCTTGCAGCCTTGCTCTTTGGAAATTATCGCCCAGGAGGCATTTTAATGGGTGCTGGTTTGTTTGGTTTTGCTGATGCATTACAACTTCGCGATTCAGCCTCTGTTCATGCTTTGATTTTACTTATCGTGGTTGTGCTTGCTGCACTTGTAATCCGAGACGTGCGTAAGGGAAATATTTTTAAAGCCGGACTTACATTTGCATTTGCTGGACTTTCATTATGGTATTTCTTGGCAGTTAAAGAATTACCAGGACAACTTGTAACCATGACTCCTTACATTGCGACACTTTTGATCATGTCACTTGCATCGCAGCGACTTCGAATGCCAGCAGCTGACGGTATTCCTTACCGCCGCGGCGGATTGCGATGAGCGCTGTAGATTGGGATGCGTTACACACTGCTGCAGTTGCAGCAATGAAAACCGCATATGCTCCATATTCAAAGTTTCCTGTTGGTGTTGCAGCGCTAGTAGATGATGGACGAATAGTTTCTGGGTGCAATGTCGAGAATGCAAGTTATGGTCTAGGTCTTTGCGCGGAGTGTGGATTAGTTTCTAACCTCATTGCAACAGGTGGCGGTCGTTTAGTTGCAATTTCATGTGTTGATGGTCAAGGAAATCACTTGGCGCCATGTGGACGTTGTCGTCAACTTTTATTTGAGCATGGTGGATCTAATGCACTTTTGATGACCGATGATGGGCCACAGACAATGGCTGCAATGTTGCCTTGGGCTTTTGGTCCTGATGATTTAGACCGCAACGAGCGCTAAATGTCCCAGGTTGAGGCCTTCTCGGCAGCTGAAGTAATCGCTGCTAAACGCGATCGACATTCATTAACTGATCCACAAATTGATTGGGTGATTGACGCCTACACCCGCGGCGCAGTAGCCGATGAACAAATGTCTGCGCTGTTAATGGCCATTTTGCTCAACGGCATGGAGTCTAGAGAAATATCCCGTTGGACTGATGCAATGATCAATAGTGGTGAGCGCATGAGCTGGTCAGCATTAACGCGACCAACAGTTGATAAACATTCAACTGGTGGAGTGGGAGACAAGATTACTTTGCCTCTTGCACCTCTGGTTGCTGCTTGTGGTGCTGCCGTCCCACAACTTTCTGGTCGAGGTCTTGGTCACACTGGTGGAACTCTAGATAAGTTGGAATCTATTCCTGGCTGGCGCGCATCCTTATCTAATGAAGAGATGCTTAAAGTTTTGCAAGATTGTGGAGCAGTAATTTGCGCAGCTGGTGCTGGCTTGGCGCCAGCAGATAAGAAACTTTATGCACTTCGTGATGTGACTGCAACAGTGGAAGCAATTCCATTAATCGCATCATCCATTATGAGTAAGAAAATCGCTGAAGGAACAAGCGCACTTGTACTTGATGTTAAGACTGGCGCTGGTGCATTTATGAGTGATCCGCAAAAAGCTAAAGAGTTAGCCCATGTGATGGTCGGTCTTGGAAAACGTGCTGGTGTGAAAACAATTGCATTGGTAACGGCTATGGATATTCCACTGGGATTAACTGCAGGTAATGCTTTAGAGGTACGAGAATCTGTAGAAGTGTTAGCTGGCGGTGGCCCTGCAGATATCGTCGAACTCACTGTGCTTCTTGCGCGTGAGATGTTAGAAACAGTTGGTATTACAAAGGTTGATCCGGCCGATATGTTAAAAAATGGAAAAGCAATGGATGTATGGCGCAAGATGATTAGCGCCCAAGGTGGGGATCCTGATGCAAAGCTTCCAACTGCAAAAGAGAATTTAACTATCACGGCCCAATCAAGTGGAACGATTCTTTCCATGGATGCAATGAAAGTGGGATTAGCTGCATGGCGCTTAGGTGCGGGTAGATCGCGCCAAGGTGAAGCAGTCCAAGCTGGAGCTGGAATTGAAATTCACGCTAAGCCAGGCGAAATCGTGGCCGCAGGAGCACCGCTCTACACATTGCATACCGATACTCCGGCTGCCTTTGCTCGTGCGCAAGAATCGCTAACTAATTCAGTGACTATTGGCGATTTACCAAAGGGTGGAAAAATAGATAGATTGCCACTTGTAGTCGAGCGAATTACGGATTGAGAGCCTTTAGGTGAGCCTTACAAGTAAACCATCACCAGCCCAGATTAAGCGTGTTCCAAAAGTACTATTGCATGATCACCTTGATGGCGGGTTACGTCCACAAACTATTATTGATATTGCGCAAGAAATTGGTTACACCGCACTTCCAACTCATGATGCCGCTGAACTTGCAACATGGTTCCGTGAATCGTGTGACTCAGGTTCATTGGTTCGCTACTTAGAAACTTTTTCTCACACAATTGCAGTAATGCAGCGACGTGAAGACGTCATTCGTGTGGCCCGCGAGTGTGCTTTAGATTTAGCACGAGATGGTGTTGTTTATGCTGAAGTTCGAGGTGCACCAGAACTGTTCACAGAAAAGGGCCTTTCAATGGCCGATGTAGTTGAAGCAACTATTGAAGGTTATAAGCAAGGCATGGCAGAAGCTAAAGCTGAAGGCCATGAGATTCAAGTCTTTTCGTTGCTCTGCGGGATGCGCCAAAATAAGTTATCTCAAGAAGTGGCTGAATTAGTTGTTAAGTACCGCAACAAAGGTGTTGTTGGCTTTGATATTGCTGGACCAGAAGATGGTTTTCCACCCAGTGATCAGAAAGATACTTTTGATTACCTACGCAAGGAAGATGCTCACTTCACAATTCACGCAGGTGAAGCATATGGACTTCCTTCGATCTGGGAAGCAATCCAATTGTGTGGTGCTGAGCGTTTAGGCCATGGTGTCCGAATCATCGATGACATTGATTTCACAGGCCCAGAACCAAAGTTAGGTCAACTAGCTTCCTATGTTCGCGATCGCCGAATCCCACTTGAACTTTGCCCAACATCAAACCTTCAAACCGGAGCGGCAAAGAGTTATGCCGAGCATCCCATCGGAGCCTTGGCCCGCTTGCGTTTTAGAGTCACCATCAATACTGATAACCGTTTAATGAGTCAAACCTCCATGTCATTTGAAATGGAAGAAGCAGTAAAAGCCTTTGGTTGGGATTTTGCAGAGCTGCAGCGCATCACGATTAATGCCATGAAGAGCGCGTTTATTCCATATCCAGAGCGCTTAAAGATTATTGATGGAGTTATCAAACCTGGCTATGCGAAAATCTCCGCTGAGTAATGATTGATTTTAATAACCCTACTTTTGTCGCTGATCCATACGAGCAATTAAAGGCACTTCGCGAATTTGGTAAACCTGTTTGGCATGAGGGGATGCAGATATTTTTAGCTGCCCGCCATAGCGATGCAAATGATGTCTTTAGAAATAAATCCTTGGGACGCATTTTCACAGACAAAAAACCAGATTTTGAGTGGGAAACTTTCAACTGGCTTCATTCGGATTCAATTCTAGATAGTGAACCACCTAAGCACACACGTCTACGTTCCTTAGTTGCAAAAGCTTTTAATCGAAACAAGATCGAAGGAATGCGTCCAGCAGTTGAGCGAATTACCCAACTGCTATTGAATGCAATAGATGAGAAGGTTAAATCGGGAGAGACCTTCGATTTGATTGCAGACTATGCAGAACCCCTTCCCGTAAAAATAATCGCTGACTTATTAGGTTTTCCAGAATCAGAGGAACATTTGCTACGTCCTTGGTCCCAGTCAATCGTAAAGATGTATGAAGTAAACCCATCAGAGCAATATCAAGCTGAGGCTAAGAAAGCAGCAGCAGAATTTGCTGAGTATGTGCGCAGTTTGGCTGAGCACCGCAAGACAAATCCAGGTCAAGATCTAATTACTGATTTAGCGATGGTGGAAGAAAATGGTGAAAAGCTGAACTCACATGAACTTGTGGCAACGTGCGTGCTTCTACTCAACGCTGGGCATGAAGCAAGTGTGAATGCATTTGGTAATGGAATGGTTGCAGCCCTTGAGCGCCCAGATCAAGCAGATTTATTGCGAAAGAATTCACGAGCAATAACAGAGACTGCCCTTGAAGAATTCATGCGTTTTGATGCCCCACTTCACTTATTTGAGCGCACAGCAACTGTTGATACCGAGCTTGGCGGCGTAAAAATAGAGAAGGGGCAGAAGATTGCAGCCCTGATTGGTTCAGCTAATCGTGATTCGGCAGTATTTGATCGCGCTGACGAAATGGATCTAACTCGCGATCCAAATCCACATATTGGTTTTGGTGCAGGAATTCATTTCTGTCTAGGAGCACCTCTTGCCCGCTTAGAAATGGGTGTTTCACTGCCAGCGCTTTGGGAGAAGTATCCCAACATGCAATTATCTGGTGCGCCAGTGCGCAGGCCTACATTTGTATTACGAGGTTATGAAAGCGTTTCAATCTCTGCATGAGAAGGATATGAGGACTGCGCACCTTTTCTTGTGACACTTAAAGATGCAATTTGAATTCCTAACTTCATCGATTCCTCTGGGCTTTTTCCACTTGCTAAAGCAAAAGCGAAAACACCAACAAAGGCATCGCCAGCACCAGTGGTATCCACGGCAGTAACTTTTGGGGCGCTCACTCGAATAAGATTTCCATCAGAAGTAATTAGCACGCCACCTTCTGACCCTAAAGTAACAATTGAATTCTTACCCGGTCTAAAACTCTTAAGCACTTCATCACTTGTTGGGAATTGCCCATGAAGTTCTTTGAATTCAGTTTCATTGGGAATAATCCAGTCGGTTACTTCTAAAAGTTCTTTACTAAGGGGTTGGTATGGTGCTGGGTTCAGGATTGTTATGCAACCTCGCTTTTTAGCTGCAGAGAATGCAGCCAGAGTTACATCTTGTTTGATTTCACACTGTGCAACAACGACTGCCAGATCAACGATTGACTCGATGGCTTCGATTGCCTTTTTAGGTTCAATCTCATGATTAGCACCAGGGATAATCACAATTCGATTTTCACCATTGGCATCAACCCAAATATGTGCCACACCATTAGGGGTCTTACTTCGCTCTATGAATCTTGAGTCGATACCAAGTTTTTTGAAGTTTTCAGCTATTGAATCTCCAAATAGATCACTACCTAACTTTCCAACAAAGTGAACTTCGGCACCGCAGTGGGCAGCAATAACGGCTTGATTGGCTCCTTTGCCGCCAAATCCAGTCGTGAAAAGTTCGCCTTCTAGAGTTTGGCCAGGAGCAGGAATTACTGTGGCATAGGCAGTTAAATCAATCATTGCACTGCCAACTACCGCTATTACTGCTTTGCTCATACCGCTAGGCTATCGCTTATGGAAAAAACTTCAATCATTCTTGATGTTGATACCGGCGTAGATGATGCCTTTGCAGTGCTTTTTGCTGCGATGCATCCGGCAATCAACTTACTTGGAGTTACCTGCGTGGATGGCAACACTAATGTTGACCAGGTCGTTGCAAATACTTTGAAAGTGTTAGATGCAGCCGGTGCTGGGGATATTCCAGTGGCAAGAGGCGCAGTCCGACCGCTCCTTGGTAAATCAGAGTATGCCGAGTACGTGCATGGCGCAGATGGAATGGGCGATCTTGGAATTACACCGTCACATCGAAAAGTAGATTCTCGTTCTGCAATTGAGCTGCTTCGAGATTTAATAGAAGAATCAAAAGAGCCAGTAACACTAGTGCCAATTGCTCCGCTTACAAACATTGCCTTGTTCTTGCGAGCATTTCCAGAGACTGCTAAAAAACTGCATCGAATCGTTTTGATGGGTGGTTCAGCATCTGCTGGTAACGCAACAGCTGCTGCTGAGTTTAATGTTTGGCACGATCCAGAGGCTGCGGCTATAGTTTTTCAAAGTGGTGTGCCAATAACTATGTATGGTTTAGATGTATTTATGCGCCCGGGCGCAACAAGTGAAAATGCAGCACAGCTACTAAAATCTTCAGATCCTGCTCCGCAATTTGCTGCAACGCTCATAAAAGCATTCATAGAGAGATTGCATGTCTCTCCTATTACTTTAGGAGATTACGGAGCTGTGGCTTGTGCAATTCGCCCAGAGCTATTTACAACCGAAGTATTTGACGTTGTCGTCGACACATCCCATGGTCCAGCTCGTGGTCAAACTATCTGTGATCGCAGAGCACCATTTCTAAAATCCATTGAACCTAACGATTTAACTGATTCTGCATCAGTTCGAGTGGTTTTAGATCTAGATGTGGCAGCCGTTGAGCAGTTATGGTTTAAAACCATTGATAAAGGCTGGTTATAGCCCTATTGGGTGCCACACCGTCTTGTTCTCCATGAATGCAAGAATGCGGCCAGGATCAGCGCTTTTAAAGCTATAGATTCTTTTCAGGTTCTCAGTTCCCGCAGTCTTAACATCTGCATGCTTTTTAGCACTTAACCCGGAGACATCTAAGCCATCAATATCCATATGTGAAGCCATCCACGGGGTGATTTCATCTTTCTTTCCAGTCAAAATGTTTATTACACCGGCCGGAACATCACTTGTTGCAATAACTTCAGCAAAACTCATCGCAGAAAGTGGAGCTTTGGTACTAGCAAGAACAACCACAGTGTTACCACCAACGATGATGGGCGCTATTGAATCAATTAAACCAAGTAAAGACGGCGCCTCTGGGGCAATTGCTGCAATAACACCCATACTTTCTGGGATTGTGAAGTTGTAATAAGGGCCGGCAACAGGATTGAGTGCGCCTGATAGTGAAGAAATCTTGTCAGTCCATCCCGCATACCAAACTAGTCGATCTACCGAATCAGTAACTTCTTTTTCAGCTTTAGCTTTTGATACACCAGTGATTGTGACAATCTCATCCACAAACTGTGCACGACGACCTTCAAGCATTTCAGCTAGTCGGTAAAGAATTTGGCCCTTGTTATAGGCAGTTGCCTTGTTCCATCCATGTTGGGCCGCACGAGCTGCTACAACTGCATCCTTTAAGTCTTTGCGAGAGGCTAAACATGGGTTTGCAATGAATACACCTTTAGCATTTTTCACTTCGTAGGTGCGACCAGACTCAGTACGTGGGAATGCCCCATTAATAAATAGTTTGTATGTCTTTCTCACATCAATTCGATTACTCATGTGAGACCCCCTTCAAATATGCAGACAAACCATGTCGTCCGCCTTCACGACCCCAACCAGATTCTTTATAGCCACCAAACGGGGAAGTAGGATCAAATTTGTTGAAAGTATTTGCCCAGATAACACCGGCACGAAGTTGTTGGGATGCCCATAAAACCTTAGATCCCTTTTCACTCCAGATTCCTGCGGAGAGTCCAAAAGGAGTGTTATTGGCTTTATCAATAGCTTCCTGAGGAGTCCTAAAAGTTAATATTGAAAGCACTGGACCGAAGATTTCTTCGCGGGCAATGCGGTGAGCTTGAGTTACGCCAGTGAAGATTGTTGGCGCAAACCAGAAACCCTTACCTGGCAATTCACATGGTGCACTCCATCGCTGCGCACCTTCAGAATCCCCAGCAGCCGAAAGTTCACGAATCTTTAGCAGTTGTTCCTTGCTATTGATTGCACCTAAATCTGTGTTCTTATCCATTGGATCACCGACGCGGATTTTAGCCATTCTGTTTTTTAGCTTTTCAATTACTTCATCAGCGATGCTCTCTTGAAGAATTAAGCGTGATCCAGCACAGCAGACATGACCTTGATTAAAGAAGATTCCATTCACAATGCCTTCGACACTTTCATCAATAGCGGCATCTTCAAAGAGGATATTGGCGGCTTTTCCACCAAGTTCTAAAGTCACGCTCTTATTTGTTGGAGCAACTGCTCGAGCAATAATCTTGCCGACCTCTGTTGAACCAGTAAATGCAATCTTGTCGATTCCTGGATGATTAACAATGAGTGCACCGGTTGAACCATCACCGGTCACAATGTTTACAACACCTGCTGGGAGTTCGGCCTGTTGGCAAACTTCGGCAAATAAAAGGGCAGTGAGTGAAGTTGTTTCAGCTGGCTTTAATACAACAGTGTTTCCAGCAGCAAGTGCCGGTGCAACCTTCCATGCCAACATCAATAATGGGAAATTCCAGGGAATAATCTGTCCTGCAACACCATGGGCTTTAGGTGTTGTTCCAAGGCCTGCATATTCAAGCTTGTCAGCCCAGCCTGCGTGATAAAAGAAATGCGCAGCTGCAAGTGGAACATCAACATCGCGTGATTCGCGAATTGGCTTTCCATTATCAAGTGTTTCAAGAACTGCAAATTCACGTGAGCGCTCTTGCATAATGCGAGCGATGCGGAAAAGGTACTTTCCACGCTCTTTGCCGCTCATTTTTGACCAGGTAGTTGTGTATGCCTTACGAGCAGCTTTTACAGCAGCATCAACATCAGCTTTTCCAGCTAATGAAATGTGAGAGAGAACTTCTTCAGTGGCTGGGTTAATTGTGGGGAAGTGCTTACTTCCTGCAACAAATTTACCGCCGATGAAGTGCCCGTACTTAGCTTTGATCGTAACGAGGGCGCGTGACTCTGGAGCCGGCGCGTATTCAAAAGACAATTTTTCCTCCATTAGTCGATCGTCACATACTGAGGGCTAGCGTAGTAGCCATCATCCATTTTCATGCGCTGCATTAATAAATCATTTAAAAGAGCACTGGCCCCGATACGAAATAGTGATGGCTTGAGCCATTCTGGACCTGCGGTCTCATTAACTAGGACTAACTGCTTAATGGCATCTTTAGTATTTCTGATTCCGCCCGCTGGCTTAACTCCGATTCGCACCTGGGTCATTGCATAAAAATCTCTCACGGCTTCAAGCATGACAAGAACGACAGGAGCAGTCGCAGCTGGTGCAACTTTTCCTGTGGAAGTTTTAATGAAATCTGCTCCAGCAGCCATCGCTAAGAAGGAAGCTTTACGAACATTGTCGTAAGTGACAAGCTCGCCAGTTTCAAAGATCACTTTCAAATGGGCCTTAGTGCCACATACTTCACGAATCTGCACAATCTCATCAAAAACTTCTATATATCGACCTGAAAGAAAAGCACCTCGGTCAATGACCATATCAATTTCAGAGGCCCCAGCTTCAACTGCATCTTTAGTATCTTGAATCTTGACTGCCATTGATGCACGTCCAGATGGGAAAGCCGTAGAAACCGCTGCCACGCCAACATGCTGACCACCAATGAGATCTAAATGTGTGCGGGCAATTTCAACCATGTCGTTGTAAACACAGACTGCGCCAACACTTGGGACAGTTGAATCTGTTGGATCAGGGCGAACTGCTTTTGTGCACAGCGCTTTAACTTTTCCAGGAGTATCTGCTCCTTCTAAAGTTGTTAAATCCACCATGGTGATTGCAGTATCGATTGCCCAACGCTTAGAAGTTGTCTTGATGCTGCGAGTAGCCAGCATTGCTGCACGAGCATCAGCGCCAACCTGATCAACACCTGATAGTGAACCTAGATATTTTTTTAGGGAGGCTTCAGTACCATCGACTAAACCATAAAAACTCACGATAGTAATTCCTTCAATGGGGCTCGTAACTGATCCAGAACTGATTGCGCAGTTGCAGAATCCTTTGCAATTGCCTCAATGTAACACTTCATCTTTGCTTCTGTGCCACTTGGACGAATGATGATTCGAATTCCACCATCTAACCAAATGCGCAAACCATCTGTAGGGGGTAAGCCATCTTTTGGTTTAGCAAGGTCATCGATAGATGTCACTGTGCGACCAGCAATTTCCTTTGGAGAATTAAGTCTCAATTTTCCCATGATTACACCTACTTGAGAAAGATCAGTCAGGCGGATTGAGATTTGTTCAGTCGCATGAAAACCATGGCGAGCCCAAACTTCGTCCAGTAAATCAAGGAGAGTCTTATTCTCGGCTGCCAAATCAGTTGCAATCTGGGCTAGTTTGATAGCTGCTGAGATTCCATCCTTGTCATTGACTGTAATTGCATCAACGGCATAACCCAGGGCTTCTTCGTAGCCAAAAGTTAATCCATCAATTTTTGCTAACCATTTAAAGCCTGTTAGCGTTTCTTTAAAATCAAGCCTGTAGTGTGCAGCAATTTTGCTCAAAATTGATGAGGAAACAATTGAATTTGCAAGGATTCCCTTACTTGTTGAACGAGCAATGGTTTCACCAAGAATCACGCCTAATTCATCACCACGCAGCATTCGCCAACCTTTAATTGGATCTTTGACTGCAGCGGCGCATCGGTCTGCATCTGGATCATTGGCAATAACTAAATCTGCATCAAATGTGCGAGCTGTCTCTAAAGCTAAATCAATAGCACCTGGTTCTTCAGGGTTAGGAAATGCAACAGTCGGAAAATCTGGATCTGGTTTTGCTTGAGCATCCACAAGTATGGGTTGTGCGAATCCAGCTTTGTGAAAAACATGTTGGAGAGTCTCAGTGCCAACACCATGCATGGCCGTATAAACAATTTTCAGATCTCCAGGCCGTTGGGCAAGTGCAGCTGTAATCCCAACGTATTTATGAACGACTTCTTCGCCCAATACACTCCATTCCTTGCCTCGCCGTTGAGAGGCAAGAGAAGTGATTGAATCAATTTTTTGAGCAATAGATTCATCTGTAGGAGAGATTATTTGGGAGCCACGATAATGAATTCCATCAACCGTGCCACCTAAATAAACTTTGTATCCATTATCTTGCGGCGGATTATGGCTTGCAGTAACCATAATTCCAACATCGCATTTCAATTCATTGGTAGCAAAAGCTAGTACTGGTGTGGGAAGAGGGCGGGGCAAGACATAAACTTTCATGCCCGCACCACTCATGATTTCAGCGGTTTCAAAAGTAAAATCTTCAGAGCCATAACGAGCATCACGACCAATGACCACTGAGGTTAAATTACGCTCTTTCATGTAAGCAGCAATTCCTGCAGCAGCACGGCCAACAACTGCTCGATTCATTCCCGAAGGTCCAGGGCGAATGGGGCCCCGCAAACCTGCAGTACCAAACTGCAAAAAGCCATTAAAAGATGCGCGTAGTTCTACTTCATTATTGGAATCTAGCCATTGCTGTAATTGGGCAGCAGTCTTTGGATCTGGATCATCAGCAATCCAAGCTTGAACTTCTTGAGTTAGATCCATGTTCCTAGAATAACTTCGGAATTACCCCTTTGAGAAGAGCGCCCATTCGATCTGCAGCGGCCTTTCCAGCGGCAATAACTTCTTCATGGTTTAGTTTTTCACCAGTAACACCAGCAGCAGCGTTTGTAACTAATGAGATTCCAAGAACTTCAGCACCTAGTGCATGAGCTGCAATTGCTTCAGGAACTGTGGACATACCGACCAAATCTGCTCCCATAGTGCGCATCATTAAGATTTCTGCAGGGGTTTCATAAGTCGGTCCACGCCAATGCACGTAGACACCTTCTTCAAGTGATGAATCTTCTTTTTTAACAATTTCACGAATTCGCTTGCTATAGAGATCTGTTAGATCAACAAAAGTTGCACCAGAGAGTGGAGACACTGCTGTTAAAGAAATATGATCGCGAATAAGAACTGGCTGGCCTACTTTGTAGCTCTTATTTATGCCACCACATGCATTAGTTAAAATGACAACTTTGCATCCAGCTTTAACGGCTGTTCGAACACTATGCACAACAGGTTCAACGCCTTTGCCTTCATAGAGATGTGTACGTCCCAAAAAGACTAGTGCTCGTAACTTCTTGCCATGTGATTCAACTTCATAAGAGCGAACTTTTCCTGAGTGACCTTCAACTGTAGGAGGAAGAAAACCGGTTATATCTTCGGCGTTACATTCATATACCGGAGTTCCCAGTGCATCAACTGCGCTCACCCAACCCGAACCCATCACCAAGGCAACATCATGAGATGCAACACCTGTGCGCTCTGTGATTTCTTTAGCTGCAGCTGCAGCAGCTGCTAATGGATCGGAATAGAGGAGCTCGCTATTAGTCATGCATCAATGATGTCACAAAGAGCTGTTCCACTAGAAACCGTGGCTCCTATGACCGCGCTCAAATTGCTAATCACACCAGCTTTGTGGGCCATTAATGGCTGTTCCATTTTCATCGCTTCTAGGACGATTATTAAGTCGCCAATTTCAACTTTATCGCCTTCATTAATTGCAATCTTCACAACAGTTCCCTGCATTGGGCTCGTAAGTGCAGAGCCACCTGCACCGCCAGCCATAGATTGCTTTGCGCGATGGCGCTTAACTACAGGCTTAGGAGCATGGACTAAAACTTCAAAACGCTTTCCATTCACTTCTGCAACTAAATGCTCTGGAGCCATATGTGTCTCGAGGGGCACAACCGGTGCTTGATAAGTAGGTATTTGGTTATTGAATTCATTTTCAATATAGCTGGTGTAAATCTTGAAATCTTGTGTAAATGCTGGATCTTCCACGATTGCACGGTGAAATGGAAGCGCAGTGGCTAAGCCTTCAACAGTAAATTCAGCTAATGCACGACGAGCACGTTCAATGGCTTGTTCGCGAGTTGCACCTGTAACAATGAGCTTTGCTAATAGTGAATCGAAATTACCGCCGATAGTGTCACCATTTTTGAATCCAGCATCGACTCTTACGCCAGGTCCAGTTGGAATAACCCACTCTGTAATACGCCCTGGTGCCGGGAGGAAAGAACGCCCTGGGTCTTCACCATTAATACGAAATTCAAGTGAGTGTCCACGAATGATTGGGTCATCAAATCCAAGTGATTCACCCATAGCAATTCTAAATTGTTCACGAACTAAATCGATACCTGTAATTTCTTCGCTCACCGGGTGCTCTACTTGTAAGCGAGTATTTACTTCAAGAAATGAAATTGTTCCATCACGGCCAATTAAGAATTCGCATGTACCGGCACCTACGTACCCAGCCTCTTTCATTATGGCTTTACTTGATCGATAAAGCTCATCGATTTGATCTTGACTTAAAAACGGAGCAGGTGCTTCTTCCACCAATTTTTGGTGTCGGCGTTGAAGTGAACAATCTCGTGTACTAACGACAACTGCGTGGCCATGCTTATCTACTAAAACCTGTGTTTCAACATGGCGGGGCTTATCCAAATAACGCTCAACGAAGCATTCACCACGGCCAAAACCGCTAATTGCCTCACGTACGGCAGAAGCAAATAACTCTGGAATCTCTTCCATCGTATGGGCAACCTTTAATCCACGTCCGCCACCACCATGTGCAGCCTTGATGGCAACAGGTAATCCATGTTCCTTAGCAAATGCTGTTACTTCTTCATGTCCTGCAACTGGATCTTTAGTTCCGGCCACAAGAGGCGCTCCTGCTTTAGCTGCAATTTTGCGTGCAGAGACTTTGTCACCAAGTGCACGAATTGCAGCAGGAGGCGGTCCAATCCAAATAAGGCCAGCATCAATAACGGCTTGAGCAAAGTTTGCGTTCTCAGATAAGAATCCATAACCAGGGTGAACTGCATTTGCACCTGATTGCTTAGCAACTTCAATGAGTTTTTCGATGTTGAGATAAGTCTCAGTCGCAGTTGTACCGTGGAGAGAGTAAGCAGTATCGGCCATCTGGGCATGAATAGCGTTTCGATCTTCTTCTGAATAAACAGCAACACTCTCTAAACCATGATCCTTGCACGCACGAATTACACGCACAGCAATCTCACCGCGGTTGGCGATTAATACGCGCTTCATTGCATCACCTTAACCTCAGGCCAAGAATATCCAAGTTGCTCAAAAGCTTTTCTCACAAACGGCATAGAGATTCCGACTACGTTTGTGTAGTCACCTTCAATTGATGGAATAAATGGGGAGCTATAACCATCAAGAGTGAAACCACCGGCCACATGAAGTGGTTCACCGGTGGCAACATAGTCTGCAATTTCTGCATCAGTCATATTGTCAAAAGTAACTTTGGTAGTGACAATACTTGAAATCTCTTTATCTTTTGTAGTGTCAATGATGCAGTGGCCAGTGTGAAGTAGTCCTGAATTTCCTTGGACTCTTGAGGCACGCTCAATTGCAATTTCGGCAGTGGCTGGCTTACCTAGTGATTGTGAGTCAAATTCAAATGTTGAATCACAACCAATAATAATTGCTGGAAAATCTATTTGCTCGCGAATTGTATGAGCTTTGGTTATCGCCAAGGCAATCACCATATCTGCAGGGGGCATAGCATTGAAGAACTCCGTCTCCTCATCAACATGGCTCACCATAATTGTTGGCTTTAATCCAGCAGACTCAAGCAAGCGTCGTCTGGACACGGATGCAGAAGCTAAAACTATTCTTGGCATTGTTTATGAATTCTTTCGTGCGCCGAAAGTAATTTGATGGGGTAATGCTTGTCGCAGTTGTGGCAATCCATAAATACTTCTGCGGATTACAGGCTTTAACTCTTCACGCTTGTGATGTGACATGGCTGTTTGGAGCGCAGCTAGCTCCTCAGGAGTTGGATCTCCGTTAATGATTGAAAACTCCATTAGAGCGGAATATTTCCGTGCTTGCGTGCAGGCAATGTGTCGCGCTTAGTGCGCAATGTTCTAAAAGCTTTGGTGATGTATGCACGTGACTGATTTGGTTCAATCACTGTATCAATTGTTCCGCGTTCGGCAGCTAAGTATGGATTTGCTAAAGATTCGTTGTATTCATCGATTAATTTAGTGCGAGCAGCAACAGGATCTTTTGCATCAGCAATTTCCTTGCGATACAAAATGTTAACTGCACCTTGCGCACCCATAACAGCAATCTCAGCACTTGGCCAAGCAAAGTTGATGTCGCTACCAAGGTACTTTGAACCCATCACAATGAATGCTCCGCCGTAAGCTTTACGGGTAATGAGGGTTACAAGTGGCACAGATGCTTCTGCGTAGGCGTAGAGCAATTTTGCTCCGCGGCGGATGATTCCATCCCACTCCTGCTCAGTTCCTGGCAAAAATCCAGGTACATCAACGAGTGTCAAAATTGGGATATTGAATGCATCGCAAAAGCGTAAGAATCGTGCAGCTTTTTCGCTGGAGTTAATATCTAATGTTCCGGCCAACTGATTAGGTTGATTTGCAATAATTCCAATAGTTTCACCTTCAATGCGAGCAAAACCCACCACAATATTTGGCGCATAGAGTGCATGGACCTCTAAGAACTCAGCTTCATCTACTAATGCTTGAATCAAAACTTTCATGTCATATGGCTGATTTGGACTATCTGGAATCAAAGTATCCAATGCGACATCCGAAGCATTCTTTTCCAAAACTTCTGTTGGTGGAAGATGCGGAGCTCTGTCCATATTATTTGAGGGCAGATATGAAAGTAGTGCCTTAACGTAGTCAATGGCATCGGCTTCATTTTCAGCTAAGTAATGTGAGTTACCTGTTCGAACATTATGAGTTCGAGCCCCACCAAGCTCTTCCATCCCAACTTCTTCACCGGTTACCGTTTTAATAACATCTGGACCAGTAATAAACATGTGTGATGTTTCATTAACCATCACGGTGAAGTCAGTAAGCGCAGGTGAGTAAGCAGAACCTCCGGCACATGGCCCAAGGATCAATGAGATTTGCGGAATAACACCAGATGAGCGGGTATTGAGGCGGAAAATTTTTCCATAACCCGCTAGAGATGCAACACCTTCTTGAATACGTGCTCCACCAGAGTCATTAATTCCAATAAGTGGAATACCACTCTTTAAAGCAAACTCTGCAATCTTTACAATCTTTTCAGCATGAACTTCACCAAGTGATCCACCCATGATGGTGAAATCTTGTGAGTACAAAGCAATAGGTCGCCCATCTACTGTCGCTGTTCCAATTACTACGCCATCACCATAAGGTCGGTTATTTTCCATTCCAAATTGGGTTGAACGGTGGCGTGCAAACTCATCAATTTCAGTAAATGAATCTGGGTCAACCAACATTTCAATACGCTCGCGGGCAGTGTTCTTGCCCTTGGCATGCTGCTTTTCAACGGCACGTGCTGACCCAGCGTGCACGGCTTCCTCAACGCGCGCACGCAGATCTTCGATTTTCCCGGCGGTTGTATGCAGATCACGGCTCATACCCCTACGGTACATGTCATGGGCATTGAAATGCTAAGAGCGGCACTTGATAAGTCACTTATCAACTCTTTGGTTACGCAGTACTGGCGAGTAAGCGTGGTTGATGTCACCGCCTCTACCCAAACCAATCTTGCCGATTTAGCACGTCGCGGAAAAGCAAAACCCGGCGATGTTATTGCCGCCAATTACCAAAGTGCAGGGCGAGGCAGATTATCAAGAACTTTTGAAGCACCAAAAAATTCCGCTCTTCTCTTTTCTTTCTACATCCAACCAAAAAGAAAACAAGATGAGTGGGGTTGGATTTCATTGATTGCTGGCGTTTCAGTGGCCGAAGTTCTAAGTGAAGTCAAAGCAAGCGTTAAATGGCCTAATGATATTTTGGTGAATGAGAAAAAAGTTTCTGGATTAATTGCAGAAATAGTTGGTGATGGAGTAGTTATTGGAATTGGAATAAATGTTGGAATGAGTTTGGAAGAACTTCCTGTACCAACAGCCACATCCCTGGCACTTGAAGGTATGAGGGACACAAGTAGGAATGAAATTTTGGCAAAAGTTTTAGCTCAATTTGAAACCAATTTTACTCGTTGGGATGAGGGCGATAACTCAATAGAGCAGCTCTATGCATCCCTTAGTTCTACCCTTGGGACCAAGGTTCAGATCCATTATCCCAATGATGAAATTGAAAAAGGCCTGGCAGTCGGTATCTCATCCCGCGGAGAGTTGATTCTGGATTCAGGTAGCCATGTTCAAGCAGGTGACGTAGTTCATCTACGATAAGCCAGTGAGTAATCATTTTCCAACCGTTGGCGTCATTGGTGCTGGGCAATTAGCCCGCATGAGTGTTGCCCCTGCAGCAGCACTTGGAGTCAACCTCTTATTACTTGCAAATGATGCTCAAGACAGTGGAGCGCAAATAACAAACTATGTGGTTGGCGACTATAGAGATCTAGAAACTGTCCGTGCTTTTGCACGCAAGTGCGATGTCATAACTTTTGAGCACGAACTTATTCCACTGAGCATAATCAAGACTTTAGAAGCAGATGGAGTTGTAGTTCGTCCAAGCTCTGCCAGCTTTATTTATTCGCAGGATAAAGCTGCCATGCGTGCGCGACTCAGCAATTTTCCTTCACCAAAAAGTATGGTGATAACTAAAGCTGAGGAAGTCATTGAATTTCCAGTAATTGCTAAAGCTATTTCAGGTGGTTATGACGGCCGGGGAGTCTGGAAAATCAGTAATGAAGCTGAGCTCGCTGCAGTATTGAAAGAAGTAAGCAAGGTTTTAATAGAAGAACTCATAGATTTTGATTATGAAATAGCGGTCATGGTGGCACGATCCCCGCATGGTCAGGCAACAACGTGGTCCCCAACTCAAACAATCCAGCAAGATGGAATATGCGTAATGACAATTACGCCAGCCCCAAAGCTCTCAAATGATTTAAGTGAGAAAGCGCAGAAATTAGCGCTAGATATTGCCAATGAAATTGGTGTCGTAGGTGTTATGGCAGTTGAAATCTTTGTTAAAGGTGATGACTTATTCATAAATGAATTAGCTATGCGTCCTCATAATTCAGGGCACTGGACAATTGAAGGTTCTCTTACTTCCCAGTTTGAACAACATCTTCGAGCTGTTTTAGATCTTCCGCTTGGAAGTCCGCAGATGACTGCCCCGATAGCTGTAATGGGAAACATTCTGGGAGGGGACAAGGAAGATATGTATCGCCCATATCTTCACTTAATGGCCCGCACGCCTGAGTTGAAATTCCACCACTATAAGAAGCAAGTGCGCCCAGGGCGCAAGATTGGTCATGTTAATTTGCTTGGAAATAACCTCGTAGAATTAACCCAGGAAGTTCAGCATGCCCTTGATTACATGAGCGGAGAAATTGATGAGTGATGTAGCAATCATCATGGGATCAGATTCTGATTGGCCGGTAATGGAAGAGGCGGCGAAGGTTCTAGATCAATTAGGAATTTCTTATGAAGCAGATGTTGTTTCAGCCCACCGTATGCCACTTGAAATGGTTGAGTTTGCACAAAGTGCAGTCACTAAAGGTTTTAAAGTAATTATTGCTGGAGCTGGTGGGGCTGCACATTTACCTGGCATGGTGGCATCATTAACCACACTTCCCGTAATTGGAGTGCCTGTTGCTCTAAAGAATCTTGATGGAATGGATTCACTTCTCTCTATCGTGCAGATGCCTGCAGGTGTTCCAGTAGCAACTGTTGGGGTGGGTAATGCCAAGAACGCAGCCTTGCTGGCGGCCAGAATTCTAGGAATTTCAGACACAGCAATTAGCGCCAAAGTTGCAGATGCCTTAAAGGAAATTAATGCTGAAGCTAAAGCTAAAGGCGCGAACTTAAATTCACGTCGTGGGCAAAAGACTGGTTTCTAGTTTTTCTTTCTATATTCAATAGCCGGGCATCGATTCATTACTGTTATTAACCCAGCAGTTTGTGCGCGAGCGATTGCTTCTTGATCAATTACATCCAATTGCAGCCATACTGCCTTGGCTCCTATAGAAATTGCTTCATCTACAACTTTGCCAACAAGAGATGAGTTAACGAAACAATCAACCACATCTACTGGGTTTGGGATTTCTGAAAGTGTCTTATAGCCAGCTTCACCGTGCACGGTTTCTGCACGCGGATAAACAGGGATGATGCGGTGACCTTTATCTTGTAATAGTTTTGCTACGCCAAAAGCTGCGCGCTCAGGATTATTTCCAAGTCCAACGACAGCCCAGGTCTTCATCGCAAGGACTGCATCAATACTCTCTTGCTCGTTAATCGGTACGTCCTAAAGCATGAAACTTCCAACCAGCTTTGCGCCACAAATCTCGGTCAAGCATATTGCGCCCATCGATAATAATTTTATTTTTAACTAGTGAGGAAAGTGTCGAAGGATCAATTGCTCGGTACTCTTTCCACTCAGTTAAATGCAAGATCAAATCAGCGTCTTTAACTGCATCTGTGACTACTTGTGCATATTCAAGCTTTGGAAAACGCTTGCGTGCAGGTTCAATTCCCTTAGGATCATGAACAACTACAGCTGCACCAGCTGCTTGTAACTGCACGGCAATATCAAGGGCTGGGGAATCGCGCACATCATCACTATCTGGTTTAAATGTCGCTCCAAGAACAGCAATCTTATATTGAGTGAGATCCTCTGAAAGTTCGTTTCTAACAACATCGATAACGCGCTGACGTGCTCTTAAGTTAATTGCATCAATTTCACGCAGGAATTCAAGGGCTTGCTTAGCACCCAACTCTTCTGCGCGTGCCATGAATGCTCGAATATCTTTTGGAAGGCAACCTCCACCAAATCCAATACCTGCCTGCAAGAACTTATTTCCAATGCGTGGGTCATACCCAATTGCTTGGGCTAGGACGGTGACATCGCCCCCTGCGGCTTCACATACTTCAGCCATAGCATTAATGAAAGAGATCTTCGTGGCAAGAAAAGAGTTGGCAGCAACTTTTACAAGTTCTGCTGTTGGAAGATCGGCTCTAATCCAAGGCGTTCCTAAATCAATGACTGGTTTGTAAACTTCTTTGAGAATTTCTTCAGCACGATCATTGGCGACACCGACAACTAATCTGTTAGGCGTCAGAGTATCTTCAACTGCGAAACCTTCACGCAGGAACTCTGGATTCCAGGCAAGGTCTGCTTGTGGTGCTGTTTTAGAAAGCTGATCACGCAGTGATTGAGCAGTTCCAACGGGCACAGTTGATTTTCCAACAACTAATGAGCCATCTTTTAGATAAGGCGCAATCTCAGCAACTGCAGAACGAACATAAGTTAGATCTGCAGCAAGTCCGTCTTTGCTTTGCGGAGTACCAACGCAAACAAAGTGGACATCAGCATCTTTAACTGCAGAGAAATCGGTAGTAAATGAGAGACGACCCGTCTTCATTTCTTGAGCAAGTAAAGTGTCCAGACCTGGCTCATAGAAAGGTAGTTCACCATTTTGCAGCATCGCTACTTTATTGGGATCGGTATCCACGCCAATCACGGTAAAACCAAGGGATGACATGCATGCGGCATGGGTCGCGCCTAAATAGCCGCATCCAACTACTGAAAGTGTCAATGTCATGGGTGTGAGTTTACTTCAGTGCTCCGCAAGGATTTTCATCAGCGGTACGAGTCTTAAATTTATCAATCACAGTTGGTGATGCTGATGCGCTTGAAGATGCCGAAGGTGAGGGGGTTACTTCATCAACAAGTGGCTTATCTTGGCGTAAACGGTCAAATAGATCAGGTGCTAGAACTGAATCCCAAGTCACTACAGATCCAAGTCCCGGCACACGCGCATTTGCATTTCCCAAGGGAATAGTCAAAGTTCGAACTTTGCTGGGTGAAAGATTCTTAAGCTGTTTAGCTAGAACAATTAAGTCATTTCGATTCAATTCCGAGTCAGTTCGAACCGTTGCAATTGTGGCATTGAAGAAATTAACCAATTTAATTGGATTGAGCAAAACACCAGAACTGGTAACTTTTCTTAGCACCGCGCCCATGAATTGTTGTTGACGCTGCATACGCCCTAGATCACCCATGCCATCAAAGTCTCTGGTGCGAACATACTTAAGCGCTTCAATTCCATCAACTGTGTGGATTCCAGCGGCCATAACTAAGTGGCTATTTGGGTCGTTAATATCGCGTTTGGTACAAACTTGAATTCCGCCCAATGCATCTACCATTCCAGCAAAACCAGCAAAACCAATTTCAACGTAGTGATCAATCTTAATATTTGTTTCTTGTTCGATGGTTTGAATCAAAAGTGGTGCACCACCCCAAGCAAAAGCAGCATTAATTTTTCCTTTTGCTGCTGGAACAATTTTATCTTTATTGAGCGAAGAAACATGCTCAGGAATCGTCACAAGAGAATCTCGGGGAATTGAAATGATTGTTGCTTTGTCACGAGACTTGCTGATGTGAACTAGGAGCATTGTGTCTGAGCGCGCACCTGCTGCAGACTTTGTGGTACCTACGCGTAATAATTTTGATTGTGCCTTCGTTAAACCTTCACGTGTGTCTGAACCCACTAGTAAATAATTGAGTGCAGAACTGGGTTTATCCGGGCGCTTTGTGAGTGAGCCAAAAACATCAATGCGATTAATCGATCCGCTAACTTGGCCTAAGCCCAACCAAGAAAAAGCTGAGATGGCGACAACAGCCAGGGAGAGGGAGGTAATAATGCGTATTGGTCGCGTCGCTTTCACCGTGTAAGAGTACTTGGACGATACGGTGTAGGGGTTATGACGACATCAGCAAACGAGTTATATGGCTCACCAGAGCCCAAAATCTCCGTCATCCTGCCAGTTCTCAATGAATCAAAATATTTAGAAGAGGCTGTGAAAGCCATTCTCGATCAAGATTTCGTCGGGGAGATTGAAATTATTTTGGCGGTTGGGCCTTCTCACGATGGAACAGAAGCAATTGCCCATGCTTTAACTGAAGCGGATTCGCGCGTTGTTGTAGTTTCAAATCCCACTGGTCGCACCGCTGCCGGTTTAAATCTGGCAGTTGCGGCAACTAGATACTCAATAGTTGTGCGAGTAGATGGCCATTCTAAAATTCCAAATAACTATTTATCCCTAGCCTATGAAATTTTAAAGGAAACTGGTGCTGTCAATGTTGGCGGAATTATGGCCGCACAAGGCCAAACAGTATTTGAGAAAAGTGTTGCGCGAGCAATGCGCAGCCCTTTAGGTGTTGGTGCTTCCCGTTTTCACACAGGTGGTGGTGCTGCATCGGTGGATACGGTTTATCTCGGAGCTTTCAGAAAACAAGCCTTACTTGCTGTTGGTGGTTTTGACGAGAGATTTACGCGCGCGCAAGATTGGGAGTTAAATTTTAGATTACGATCAGCTGGAGGAACTATTTATTTTGATCCTCGATTAGTTGTGACTTATCGCCCACGATCAACTGTTAAAGCTCTTGCTAAACAGTATTTTGAATATGGTCGTTGGCGTCGCGTTGTATCACGCAGACATGAGGGCACAATTAATTACAGATATCTTGCACCGCCCTTTACGGTGATTGGGGTTGCTACATCGTTATTTCTTGGTGCGCTTATTTCCCCTGTACTTTTCTTGCCAGCATTGACTTATGCATTATTTATTCTCATTGCATCGGCAAGAATTGGTAAATCACTCGGTGAGTTTGTCTCATTGCCACTTATTTTGCTCACGATGCACATGACATGGGGTATTGGCTTTCTAACTTCGCCAAAGTCATTAGCGCCTGCGGTAACCTTACGACCGTGAGCACCCCAACGCAGGTCTATGAGCCATTTCGTGCTGGCCTGCCACCCCTTAGGAGATATTGGAAATCCCTCTGGTCACGTAGAACTTTTATAGCTGAGTACTCACGTTCAGAGCTTCGCGAACAACATTTTGACTCTGCCTTTGGTCAATTATGGCTAGTGCTTAATCCACTTTTGTTATCTGCGGTTTATTTCTTATTGATTGTCATCATTCGTGGATCTTCTGACAGCACACGATATGCACACCTAACTGCAACACTTTTCCTTTTCTACTTAGTTGCAAACTCACTTACCGGTGGCGTGAAATCAATTACTGCCGGCCAGCGTTTAATTTTAAATACAGCCTTTCCTCGCATCATGTTGCCTATCTCTGCCGTAGTGATAGCAATCTTTAAATTCCTGCCAACCTTGGCAGTATTTCTAGTGATCAGAACAGTTCTGGGCTTGCCTTTTTCTTGGCAGATGTTGTGGGCTATTCCAGTGCTACTTACAACCATGTTGCTAGCGCTAGGTCTGGCAGTAACCATTTCCTGTATCAATGTGTATTTCCGAGATATCGCCAGCTTTTTGCCCTACATGACTCGCACTCTTTTGTATTTATCACCTATTTTGTATGAGGCTGCTGATCTAAAACCCAAACTAAAAACTCTCGAACTCTTTAATCCGCTGTTCCCAATTTTGGATAGTTGGTCACGCGCACTTGTACATGGGCAGGCACCGATTAGTTCTCATCTGCTGATTGCACTTGGTTGGGCAGTTGGAATTTTCTTAGTTGGCACATACTTCTTCTTATCAAGGGAGCGTGAATTTGCCGTCCGTCTCTAACTCACATAAGACCAATGAAATTGCCGTATCAGTTCGCGGACTTGGTCTTACTTACACAACTGCGATTGATCGCAGACCAACTTTAAAGGCGCGAGTTAAATCATTGGGTCGCGGAGGAAAACAAACTCGAGTTATTCGTGCATTGGATGAAGTAAATCTTGATGTCGAATATGGTCAGGTATTAGGAATCATTGGATCAAACGGCGCCGGAAAATCTTCGCTGATGCGCGTTATTGCAGGAATTTTGCCACCCACACAAGGCCGCGTGGAGGTCTATGGAAGTGTGAGCACTTTGCTTGCGCTAGGTGTTGGATTTAATCCATCAATGTCAGGTCGTGACAATGTTTATTTAGGCGGATTGGCCGCAGGAATGTCACGTGTTGAAATAGATAGCCACTTCGAAGAGATAGCCGAATTTTCTGAATTAGGAGATGCAATTGATGCCCCTATGCGCACTTACTCATCAGGAATGTATGCCCGTCTAGCCTTTTCGGTTGCTGCAACCGTTCGTCCAGATATTTTAATTGTTGATGAGGCATTGAGCACTGGCGATGCAAAGTTTAAAGAGAAATCACTCAACCGTATTAAAGAACTACGAAGTGATGACCGCGCACTCATTCTTGTCAGTCATGCCATGGCAACTCTAGAAGATGTATGTAATGACGTTGCTTGGCTCCATAAAGGAAAGCTCGTTCAACGCGGGGAACCAAAAACCGTCATTGATGCATATCGCGAGTTTTTGCAGGTAGGAAAGAGCGCAGCCATCGATGAGGATGTCTAAAGCTTTTTTAGCATTACTTTTTGTATTTTCAACTTTGATTCCGACTGCACATGCAGCAGAAGTTCCAACGGTCTTTTCATTCCAAGGATCTGGATATGGTCATGGGGTTGGATTAAGTCAAATGGGTGCACGATCTATGGCGTTAGCAGGACAAAATTCTGAGCAAATCCTTAAGTATTTTTATAAGGATATAGCGATTGAACCAAAGGATGATTCAAAAATCCTTCGAGTAAACATTGGACACTTACTTTCAAGTGCAAAGATTACAAGCACTCTCAAAGGTTCTCAGCTTCAGATCATTCAGGGAGACATGGGAAGTGAAAACGTAATTCCTGTTTTTACTTTGGCAGATTCAATTACTTTCTCAATCATTGGCTCCACAGTTAGCCCTCGATTAACTATCGGCAAAACCGCCCAAGTGCTAACTAGAAGCAAAACATTTACAATTCGTTGGAGCGGTACACGCTATCTAGATGGTCCTGACACAATTATTTCTGTTACCCATTCTGGTTTGACTCAGAAATATCGCTATGGACAAATTCAAGTCAAGGCCGTTAAAAGCCCAACGGGATATCGCATTGAAATGACGAACTCGGTGCGTTTAGCTGATGAATATCTGTGGGGCGTAAGTGAAATGCCATCTTTTTGGCCAGTTGCAGCCCTTGAAGCTCAGGCAATTGCCTCACGCACCTATGCACTGAGCAAAGCGGGAATTTATAGAAGTGCGTGCGACTGTGATTTATATGGAGAAATCTCTGATCAAACTTTCTTGGGTTATGCCAAAGAAATTGAAAAGAAGTATGGAGTAGTTTGGAAAGAGGTTGTTACGCGAACAACTGGCTTAACAATTACTCAAGCAGGATTACCAATCACGGCCTATTTCTTCTCATCATCTGGCGGCAAGACCGAGCTAGCTGTAAATGCATGGGGGAGTACGAAGGCTTACACACAAATAGTTGATGATCCTGGTTCATTAGATCTAACCCTTAATCCACGATTTGTCACATGGAATCGAGAAGTTCCACAAAGCATTATTGCCGCAGCTTTTCTTTTGCCCGATGTAGTGAGTTTGGAAATTCTAGGCGTAAATGAAAGTGGCACGGTTGCTCAGATTCAAGCCACATCTAGCACAGGTGTGAAAGTAGTTTTGAGAGGTGAGACTTTCAGAAGCAGAACGAAAATACCTTCTGCTTGGTTTAGCTTAGTTAGCGTGCAAAATTGAATTAAGTCCGCCCCAAGTACCAGTGCGGCTAATTGCTTCAAGTGCGCCATCAAGTGAGTTACGGCGAAATAGTAAGTTATTTCCACCTGAGAGTGCTGCAGCTTTAACAATCTCTCCATCAGGCAAGCGAACCTTAGATGCTGCAGTCACATAAGTACCAGCTTCAATTACACAGTTATCACCCAGTGAAATTCCACATCCAGAGTTTGCGCCGAGAAGTGATTTTTCGCCGATAGAAATAACTTCTTTTCCACCACCGCTGAGTGTTCCCATGATGGAAGCCCCACCACCAATATCTGATCCATCTCCAACAACAACACCGGCAGAGATTCGACCTTCGACCATTGAAGTTCCAAGTGTTCCAGCGTTAAAGTTAACAAATCCTTCATGCATAATTGTTGTACCAGAAGCTAAATGTGCTCCAAGTCTTACGCGATCTGCATCAGCAATACGCACTCCACTTGGTATTACGTAATCAACCATGCGCGGGAATTTATCGACTGATAAAACAGTAACGTGACCGTAAGCAGCCTTTAAGCGTGCTCGAGTTGATTCAAAGCCGTCAACGGCGCAGGGACCAAAGTTTGTCCACACAACATTGTTGAGCAAGCCAAAAATGCCATCAAGTGCAACTCCGTGAGGCTTAACTAAGCGATGTGATAGCAAATGTAAACGCAAGTAAGCATCTTTGGCATCTGTTGGTGCCACTGTTATATCAATTTCAACGCTAACTAATTCTCGAGTTACTCCGCGAACTTCATCTTTGCCAACTAATGCTGTTAATTCATTAGGAACAGCTGGTGCCAGTGAACCAAGTTGTGGAGAGGGAAACCAGACATCGAGAGTTTTTCCGGCTGCCATCGTTGCAATGCCGTGGCCTGATGCGATGGTGGTCATGTCCTAAGCCTAACCCCTATCCTTACCCGCATGCGCATTGCAGTCTTTTGTTCTTCATCGCCGACGATTGACCCTAAGTATGTTGATCTCGCCTTCGAACTCGGCACGGCCATCGCGGCAAACTCATGGGAGTTAGTCACCGGGGGCGGTCACATTTCAATGATGGGTGCGGTCTCTAGGGGTGCTCGTCAATCTGGTGGGCGAACAATTGGAGTCATACCCCAGGCCCTTGTTGATATTGAATTTGCTGATCACGATAACGATGAACTACATGTTGTTGAAACGATGGGTGAGCGTAAAGCAATGATTACAGATATTGCCGATGCATTCATTACTTTGCCAGGTGGAGCAGGAACCCTTGAAGAGTTTTTTGAGATTTGGGTAGGACGATATTTAAAGTTTCATAATAAGCCAGTTGTCATTCTTGATCCATTTGGAATCTATAACCCACTACATGAATTAGTTGCACATTTAGAAGTAGAGAATTTTATTAAGCCAGGTATGCGGGAACTCATTTCTTGGACGACAGATGTGGAACAAGCTATTAAGGCTTGCTCTTAATGACAAGCAATCACATCGCAATCTCTTTAAAGATTAATGCACCGATACAAAAAGTTTGGGATTCCCTTGCGCAATGGGAAAAACAAAGTGAGTGGATGCTTCAGACAAAAGTTTGGGTGACATCAGAGATTACAGAAGGTGTTGGAACAACTATTAACGCATTTACTGGCGTTGGACCATTGGGAATCCTAGATTCAATGACAGTAACTTCATGGCAACCCCCACACACTTGCGATGTGCTGCACACGGGCAAAATAATCAAAGGGACGGGTCGTTTTCATTTACGTGAAATTACTTCAGAGACAACAATCTTTGATTGGTCAGAAGAAGTTATCGCCCCACGCATACTCTTCTTGGCAATGCTTCCAGCGCTCTATATTGGTGTACGACTCTCTTTATCCCGCTTTGCACGAACATTCCGCTGAGAGCATCCTCACCCTCGTAGGCGTTAAGAGCCAGTAGCCTTAGAACCATGAGCGAGTCCCCAACATTGGCCCAGGTGCTGGCCTCGCTGCCTGAAGAAGAGCGGATCATCTTGACCTTGCACTATCTGCGCCAAATGTCACCGGGTGAGATTGCCCTAATGCTTAAGGTGCCAGAGCGCGCAGTTGATGCTGTTATTTCGGCAGGAAAAGCGAGATTGAGCGCAGTTCTCGGCTTATAAACCCTGCACGATTTCGCGCTTGCGCTCTAAATGCGAGATACTTCTCCTCTTGAACTTTCCTCGTCCATCTTTAAAGGAGTCCCCATATGGCAGCCATGAAACCTCGTACCGGTGATGGTCCAATGGAGGTTACTAAGGAGGCTCGCTCACTCGTGATGCGAATTCCATTAGAAGGTGGCGGACGCCTAGTCGTTGAACTTAACTCCGAAGAAGCTAATAACCTCAGCGCCGCACTTCATGCCGCGGTTGCATTAGTTAAGAAGTAAATCACTAACAGGCGATAGCCTTCAACGCATGTTCTGGACACTTAAAGCTGCCAAGCCCCAACTTTCATTAGCCACTAGCGCTGACTCAATTGCGCTCGCTTTTGCTAAGGATTCAGCAGGTGTCATTTCTTTTTCTGGTCCAGAAACTTTAATCAAAGATATTGAAAAGTATTTTGAGATAAATCTTGTTGATGAGCTTTCATTTTTTTCACCAACAGGTAAAGCGGGAGAGTTATTCGAAATCCCTGTGAGTTCACAAGATGCACAAACTGATCGAATTTTTTTAGTTGGAATCGGTGATTCATCCACAGCTGCGTTTCGCGTTGCTGCCACAACGATTGCTAGAAAAGTTCGCGGTAAGAACACAACGGTTTATTCTGCCTGTGCGATAGATAGTAAAGATGTTAAAGCTCATGCAATTGCATTGACATTAGGCGCATACTTGTGGAGCTTAAAAACTGGAGAACCCGCAGGCAAGCCAACTTTTATAGTTGCCACAAATGATAAAGAGGTTATAAATGTTGCTATCACTATTTCGAAAGCGATTACGCGCGCTCGTGATTTGGTTCATACGCCTTCTAATATTAAGACTCCTGCGTGGATGGCTACTAAGGCTCAAGAATTCGCTAAAGGAACCGGGCTCACAGTAAAAGTACTTGCAGGAAAAGATCTCAAAGAATTTGGTGGATTAAGTGCGGTTGGTAATTCTTCTCGAAAACCAGGACCGCGCTTTATTGAAGTGGGATACGTTCCCGCAAAGAAGAAAAATGCCATTAACGCCCTCCCACACGTTGTTTTAGTGGGTAAAGGGATCACATATGACACTGGTGGAATAAATCTCAAGCGCCCGTATGACTTGATGATTCCAATGAAAAGTGACATGACAGGGGCTGCAGTAATTCTGGCAACGCTAACCGCCCTAGAGGAATTACAGCCAAATATCCGAGTAACGGCATTGATGATGTGTGCAGAGAACGCCTTTTCAGGTTCTGCTCAGCGCCCAAGTGATGTTATTACTCATTATGGTGGAACAACGGTTGAAGTTATTGATACCGATGCCGAAGGCCGCTTAGTTCTAGCTGATGGCTTGGCATATGCTGATATAAACCTAGATCCAGATTATTTAGTAGATATTGCAACTTTGACTGGTGCTATAACACTTGGGCTGGGCAAGCAATATGCAGGAATGTATACACGCGATGAACAACTTGCACGCGATTTTGAAACTGCAGGTCTTGAATCAGGTGATCGAGTTTGGCATATGCCGCTAATTGATGATTACAAGGATGCCCTTGAAAGTGACATCGCTGATTTTAATCACTTAGCAAAGAAAGCTAAGTATCAAGCTAAATCTGTTACTGCGGCACTATTTCTTGAACATTTTGCAGGTAACCGCCGTTGGGTTCATTTAGATATTGCTGGCACAGCACGTAGTGAAAGTGATGCTGGCGAGAATCCAAAAGGTGGAACTGGCTATGGAGTCCGTTTACTAACGCAATGGATTATGAATCTTAAATGAAAATAGATCCGCACTCATACGCCGAAAACTTTATAGCTGAAGATCCATTTAAAACGTATGCCCGTGCACGCGGGGTTGAAATTGGTGCACATGATGTGACTCCAGGCGTAGGCGCTTATCTCAAGCACCTTGCCTTTACGCTCTCAGCTCAGTCAGTAGTGGAAATTGGGACTGGTTCAGGGGTTGGAAGTTTGTGGTTACTAGATGGAATTTTGCCAAGTGGAACGCTGACTTCAATTGATGATGAGATGGAACATACTCAGATTGCAAAGTTGGCATTTTCTGATGCAGAAATTTCACCAACTCGTTACAGGCTAATTACTAATTCAGTTCTCGATGTGATTTCAAAATTGACTGATAGAGCATATGACTTGGTCGTGGTTCGTCACGATCCTCAGGACCTAGCCTTTGTAATAAGTGAAGCACATCGTATTTTGCGCAGCGGTGGAGCATTGGTCATCGATAGCTTTTTTGGTGGCTCAAAAGTCAACGATCCGGCACAGCGAGACCCTAAAACTGTGGCACTTCGCGATGCTGGGAAAATCATTAAAAATGACACAGAGCATTGGGTGAGTACCTTGATTCCAACGGGAGATGGATTGTTAGTTGCAACAAAGTTGTAGCAAGATACGAACATGATTTTTCCTAGAAAGAAAGTAACCCACAATGTTCGACCTTGGTGGGAAACAAGCGCCCCGAGCAAGAGCTCTCGAAGCAAAATCTTCATCACTGCTTTACTTTCAAGTTGCCTCGGTGGATTTCTAGGAGTTACAGCGACAGGTGGGACTATCTTCAATTCTGCCAACATAGTTAATTCTTCAAGCACGATTGAGCGTGCTCCAGATTCTGTTGCCGGAATTGCTGCCAGAGTTTTACCATCAGTAGTATCTATAAATACACGCTCCACATCCGGAGGTGGCGGTACTGGTTCAGGTTTTGTTTTTGATAGCAACGGATACATCCTCACCAATAATCACGTTATTGCAGGAGTTGCCGATGGAAAAGGTGCCATACGAGTCACACTCAATAATGGTGATGTCTACAGCGCAACAATCATTGGCCGCGATGCTTCATATGACTTAGCTATTATCAAAATAAGTGCAACAAATCTTCCTGCGCTTGAATTTGGTGACAGCGATAAAGTTGCAGTTGGCGATTCAGTGATTGCAATTGGATCACCACTTGGTCTATCGGGCACTGTGACTCTTGGAATTATCAGCGCAAAAGATCGCCCAGTAACTGCGGGAGATTCTGGCTCAGGTAACTCATTTATTAATGCACTTCAAACCGATGCCGCAATTAATCCAGGTAATTCTGGAGGACCACTAGTTGATGCAACTGGAGCGGTGATTGGTGTTAATTCTGCGATTGCATCTCTTGGCTCTTCTTCACAGACGGGTTCTATTGGTTTAGGTTTTGCGATACCGATTAATCAAGCAAGAAAGACTGCTGATCAATTAATTAAATCCGGCAAAGCAACATACCCATTCCTTGGTGTTTCTTTGGATATGAATTTCACCGGGGTTGGCGCCCTTGTTGCCAATTCCAGCACGGCTATTTTGCCTGGTGGGCCAGCGGCTAAAGCAGGAATCCGCGCAGGCGATGTCATCGTCAAATTTGAAGATAAAGCCATCAATTCTGCTGAGGAATTAATTGTTGCTATTCGCGCCAAGAATGTGGGAGATAAGGTCACTTTGACTTATATTCGCGATAGTAAAGAGGTTACGGTCACCGTTACCTTGGTAGCTGGCAATAACTAGCGGGCCGATTTAGCAGGTAGGCTTTCGGTATGTTCTTTGATATCGGCGCCGGTGAAATTCTTGGCCTGGCTATTTTAGGAATGATTTTGCTGGGTCCAGAGCGTCTTCCTAAAGCAGCTTCTGAAGCTGCCAAGTGGGTAAAGAAGATTCGTGCTTTGTCACAAACAGCAACTGCTGAACTACGTGAGAACTTAGGGCCTGGCTTTGAAAATCTTCAGCCTGCAGACCTGCACCCAAAAACTTTTGTAAAAAAGCAGCTTGGTGATTTGATGGATGAAACACCAGTTGCAAAGCCAGTGCGACCAAGTGCAAAGATTGACCCAGATCTCATATGAGTCTTCTTGATGCTCTTTCAAATGCGCTTACAACTGTTCAAGATCCAGAACTTCACCGTTCAATCACTGAACTTGGAATGGTCGAAGACTTAACTGAAGTTAATGGTGCTGTAAATATTAAAGTTTTACTAACTATTTCTGGTTGCCCGATGCAAGATCGACTCCGTGGTGATATCACTACAGCCCTAAAAAATATTGAAGGCGTAAAATCTGTTGATTTAGCTTTTGGTGTTATGTCACAAGAACAACGAGATCATGTTAAAAAAGTTGTGCGTGGAGGCCGTGAAAAAACCATTACTTTTGCTCAGCCAGAATCTTTAACACGAGTTATTGGAATTGCATCAGGTAAAGGTGGAGTGGGTAAATCCTCAGTAACGGCAAACCTTGGAGTTGCTTTCGCCAAAAAAGGTTTGCGTGTTGGAATATTAGATGCAGATGTTTATGGCCACTCAATTCCACGTTTGATGGGCTTGATGGGTCAACGGCCAACTGCCATTGATCAACTCTTTATTCCTCTTGAGTCCTTTGGCGTAAAAGTTGTTTCTATGGAGATGTTTAAGCCAGAGCGCTCTGATCCAGTTGCCTATCGGGGCCCACTCTTACACCGCGTGCTTGAGCAACTTCTCTCTGATGCACATTGGGGCGATTTAGACGTCTTACTTATTGATCTTCCGCCTGGCACTGGAGATCTAGCTATTTCACTCGGGCAATTAATTCCAAACTCAGAGATTGTCGTAGTAACAACGCCTCAAATTGCTGCAGCTGAAGTTGCAGAACGGGCAGGAAGAATTGCACATCAAATTCACCAACGTGTTATCGGTGTGATTGAAAATATGTCTGAATTTGGCTGCCCAAAGTGTGGTGAGAAAATTGCTCTCTTTGGAACAGGTGGCGGCGAAGAAACTTCTAAGCGCTTATCAGCTTTAGTTGGTATTGATGTTCCGCTCCTGGGCAAAATTGCTTTTAATCCAGAACTTCGAACTGGTGGCGATGAAGGAGTGCCTCTAGTTCAAGCTGCACCTGAATCTGAATCTGCTCAGTCAATTCTTGCGATTGCAGAAATTCTTGTGAAGCGAAGCAAATCTTTGGTGGGTGTTCGTTTAGGTATTTCACCGGAGAGCAATTGATCTCGCAGGGGGATTCACGCGATAGTCACACAACTATTCCTGGAAGGCCCGACCTAATTCGTCTGGGTGTTGGCATTATGGGAATAGGAACGTCCGGTCCGCTCATTGCAATGAGTGCGATGCCAATTCCAACGCTGATTTTTTGGCGAAACCTCGGTGGTTCACTTCTTACTCTTCCATTTGCTCTAAGACATCCAAGACACCGTGAAGGTATCAAGTGGTCGATGTTGGCTGGCTTTGTATTAGCTATTCACTTTGTCGGGTTCTTTCTTGCAATGCGATGGACAAGTGTTGCTGCAGGAACCGCTTTAGTTGCTTTGCAGCCAATCTTTGCCGCAATATTTGTAAAACTTAGCGGAGGCCATATTCCCTCTAAAGCCTGGCTTGGAATGATCGTTAGTTTTTCAGGCGTGCTTTTAATATCAGGTATTGATTTACAGATTTCTCTGCGCTCATTTTTAGGCGATGTTGCCGCACTTGTTTCTGCAGCTCTTGCAGCTCTATACATGATGGCTGGATCACGAGCCCAGCGCACAGTTGAAACAACTGTGTATACATCAGTGTGTTATTTCGTTTGTGCAATTACAGCACTCCCAATGGCGCTATTAATGGGTTTTCCAGTTCTGCATTTTTCAGCACGTGAATGGTGGATTCTTCTAGGTTTAGTTTTTGGTGCACAGATTCTGGGCCATTCAATGTTTAATGCAGCCCTGAAGCGAGTATCACCAGCAATCGTTTCACTTATTATCTTTTTCGAAGTTCCCGTTAGTTCCCTGCTTGCGATTTGGTGGCTTGGACAAAAGCCACCACTCGGAATTTTGCCTGGAATAGCATTGATTTTAATTGGATGCATCTTGGTTGTTAGGCGATCCAGACCAGAGGCTGTGGAACTTGCACCATGATTGATTTACACACTCACACCAATAAAAGCGATGGCACAGACAGCCCACGCGAACTCGTTAATAAGGCGATAGTTCAAGGGTTAACTATTCTTGGAATAACTGATCACGACACCACTTCTAGTTGGCAAGAAGCCACTGAAAGTTTACGAGGTAATTTGAAATTAGCTCTTGGAAGTGAAATATCCTGTCTAACTGAAGATGGAATTAGCGTTCATATGTTGGGGCTTCTCTTTGATGGAGCTCATAAGCAAATGCAAGTAATGCTTGAAGAAACTCGTGATGGACGATTACCGCGAATGCGAAAAATGGTCGAGAAGATGCAGGCAGCGGGAATTGATATTTCAATGGCAGATGTTGAAGCAGCGCGCCCTGAAGGTGCAACTCTTGGACGCCCGCATTTAGCCGATGCATTGGTTAATAAGGCAGTTATAAAAACACGTGATGAAGCCTTTCAAGGCATGCTCAATAATGACTCTGAATTCTATGTTTCACATGCAGCACCAACCCCGGCCCAAGCAATTGCCATGATTCGAAGCGCTGGAGGTGTTGCGGTGATTGCTCACCCATTTGCATCACATCGTGGGCAGATTCTTAAGGCAAGTGATTTTCAAGAGTTAGTTGCTGCTGGTTTAAATGGAATTGAAGTCGATCACAGAGATCAAAATCCAGAAGAACGAGCGATGTTGCGCTCAATTGCCACAGAATTAGATTTAGTAATAACTGGCTCCAGCGACTATCACGGAAGCGGTAAACTTAATTTACTTGCAGAATTTCAAACTAACCCTGGACAATGGGAAAAACTGGAATCTCTTGCCGATCAACGAAGGGTGGTAGAGGCATGAAAGTTAGCGCTTTAACCTTTGCCGTCCAATCCTTTGTAACACTATTTGTGATTATGGATCCACCTGGAGCAACGCCAATTTTCTTAGCCCTAGTTGCAGATAAGTCACCTAAAGAGCGCAGAGTACTGGCAGTAAAAGCTGCAGCAGTTTCACTGCTAGTAATTTCAATATTTGCCCTGTTTGGTCGATTCATTTTGAGTTACCTCAATGTTTCAATTGCAGCAATGCAAGCAGCTGGCGCACTTCTGCTTCTACTCATTTCCTTAGATCTTTTAACTGGAGGTAAGGGTAGTGGCCGAGGTGATTCTAAAAATGAGAATATTGCACTTGTTCCTCTAGGAACACCTTTGCTTGCTGGGCCTGGAGCCATTGTTGCAACAATGATTTTCGTGCAGCAAATTGAAGGTCCAAGCATGGCCCTTGGCTTAATTGGCGCCGTCATTGCAGTTCACGTGGCAATTGCTGCGGCATTGATGGCTTCAACAACAATTATGAAGGTAATTAAAGAAGCAGGCGTGACATTAGTGGCACGCATTGCTGGTTTATTACTCGCTGCGATTGCAGTTCAGATGTTGGTGGACGCAATCCGCGTTTTTGTAACTAATTAACTTTCTTTAAACTTCTTAGTACGTGTGCGAGTTCTTTCAACTTTTGGTTTTGCCTCAGATTTCTTCTCAATGCGCTTTTCTGGGGCAGCTTTTTGCGCAACTGGCTTGCTCTTTGTGAGTCGACCTGTGGAACCCGCAGGGATATCTAGAACCTCATAGAGGTGCGGTGAAGAGGAATACGTCTCTTCTGGTTCAGCCAATCCAAGATCTAATACTTGGTTAATCATTTTCCATCTAGCTAATTCATCCCAGTCAACGAATGTGACTGCAATTCCATGTGCTCCAGCACGTGCTGTGCGACCAATACGGTGCACATAAGTCTTTTCATCTTCTGGGCATTGATAATTAATAACGTGTGTAATTCCATCGATATCGATTCCTCGAGCAGCAACATCTGTTGCAACTAGAACATCTGACTTACCAGCTTTGAAATCACCTAATGCTTTTTCACGTGCGCTCTGGCCAAGATCTCCATGGATAGGTGCGGCTTTAAAGCCACGCTCCATTAAATCTTCAGCAGTCTTTTGGCAGGTGCGCTTGGTGCGGCAGAAAACCATTGTCGGTCCTCGACCTTCGGCTTGCAAAATACGAGCTAACATTTCAATTTTATCCATGGCATGAGCACGTAGAACATGCTGCTTGATGCGAGTAACAACAGCGCCTTCATCTTCAGAATCTTGGGTGCGAATATGAATAGGTTGATTCATAAAGCGTCGTGCCAGTGCAATGATGTCTCCAGGCATTGTTGCTGAGAACAACATAGTTTGCATGCGATTAGGAGTATTTGCCAATATCTTTTCAACATCTGGCAAGAAACCAAGATCTAACATCTCATCTGCTTCATCTAAAACAAGGCGTGATACTTGCTTTAATCGAAGCTGACCTTGGCGTGAAAGATCTAGTAAGCGACCTGGTGTACCAACAACGATTTCAATTCCAGCCTGCAGCGCTTCAATTTGTGGTTCAAATGCTCGACCGCCATACACGGCTAACGTTCTGATTCCGCGGTTACTAGCTAGCTCTTCAATATCTTTTGTTACCTGCGTGCATAATTCACGCGTTGGAACAACGATAAGAACCTGCGGCATTCCCTTGTGTTCAAAATCAGCCCACTCCGCATCATTTGGTGCGATCACACGTTCAATGACTGGAACACCGAAAGCTAGAGTTTTTCCAGTACCTGTCTTGGCTTGACCAATAACATCACCATCGCTTAGAGCAATGGGTAAAACCATCTCTTGAATAGCAAATGGGGCGATGAAACCATGGGCATGAAGAGCCTCAATGGTTTCGGGGCGTAATGGGAGTTCTGCGAAAGTTTTCGACACGTTAAGCGGCGCCAGAAATTTGTTTATTAGTGGTGCTCATAGATGTAATCCTATCGGAGTTAATTGCGAGGGAATCCCGAAATTCCTCGCCACATGAGGTTGTTGACCAATTCAACTGCCTGTTCACGCGTTAATGTGCTGTCTCGGTCTAACCAATGGCGTGCTGTTACTTGGGCATATCCAATCATTCCAACACCTAAGAGCATTGAAGCTTCTTTTGGAAGACCTGTATCAATTGAAATAACAGCACTTGCAGCAGCTGCGCAGTCATATGTCATTCGATTTAAGCGCTCACGCACAGATGGCTCAACACTCATATCACTCTCGAAAAGTAATCTAAAAGCTTCACCTTCTTTTTCAATAAATGCAAAATATGCATCAACTGTGGCATGGACTCTATTTGCGTTATCAGGAGTAGAAGCAATAGCTCTCTGAATTTCAAAAACTAATGAGTCAATGTGTAAATCTAGAACTGCGAGATAAAGCTCTAGCTTTGATGGAAAGTGCTGATACAAAACTGGCTTACTTACATTTGCACGATCTGCAATTTCATCCATTGCCGCAGAGTGATAACCAGCGGCCGTGAAAACCTCCAGGGCTGCTGATAGCAAAAGTGCACGGCGCTCATCACGAGGCAAACGCGGCTTATTTGAAGAATCAACAGTGCTCATTGGTGTAATCGTAGAGGCAGTAGTGGTGAATGCGCTAATAGCTGTAGCAACGCATGCGTAGATACGGCAGAATTAACCTCCTATGAAAACTCCACCGCTTGTTAATCCGGGTCCGCCATTAAGTGGCGAGCAAGCGCGCCGATATAGTCGCCAGATCGTTATTCCACAGATTCAAGCAAGCGGGCAAGAGCGAATTCAAAATGCAAAGGTTTTATGCATTGGAGCAGGTGGTCTCGGTTCTCCCGCACTTTTATATTTAGCTGCAGCTGGAGTTGGCACAATCGGAATAGTTGATTTCGATACAGTTGATGAAAGTAATTTACACCGCCAAATCCTTTACGGTCAGTCCGATATAGGAAAGAAGAAAGTTGAGATTGCAAGAAGTAAAATTGAAGAAAGTAATCCTTTAGTTAAAATTAATTCCTATCCAATTAGAATTGATACGACAAATGTTCTTGAAATTATGTCTGACTATGACATTATTATTGATGCAACTGATAATTTTGCTACTCGCTATCTAATCAACGATGCAGCAGTTTTACTTAATAAACCTTATGTATGGGGTTCAGTTAATCGCTTTGATGGACAAGCCGCGATTTTTTGGAGTTCATTGGGTCCGTGTTATCGCTGCCTTCATCCAACACCTCCTGCACCAGAGACTGTTCAAAACTGTGCAGAGGCGGGTGTGTTAGGTGTCTTATGTGCATCAATTGCATCAATGCAAGTAAATGAAGTAATCAAAGCAATTACGGGTATTGGTGAAATCCAAATTGGAAAGCTCATGATTTATGAAGGGCTAGAGGCAGAGTATTCAAAAATTGATATTCAGAAGAATCCCCAATGTGTGATCTGTAGTGAGAGCCCAACGCAATTTAAGCTTCTCGATAATTATGAAGTTTTTTGTGGAGTAGAAGTGGACTCTGAAATCTCGGCCGCTGAACTTAGGACCAAGATTGCCAATAACGATGATTTCTTTTTGGTAGATGTGAGAGAGCCCGAGGAATTTGCCCACTCTAGAATCCCGGGTTCAGTGCTCATTCCTGTGGCTGGATTTATAGACGCGTCTGCTTTCAGACTTCTTCCCCGAGATAAAGAGATTATTCTTCACTGTCATTCTGGAATAAGATCAGCAAGCGCACTATCTATTATTCAAAACGCAGGCTTTACACATTCACGTCACTTAGGCGGGGGAATAGTTGCATGGGAGAAGCAATGAAAAGTTCTTATCAGGGCTATCGAATTCTTCTTGTTCATGCTCATCCAGACGATGAAACTATTAACAACGGGGCAACTATGGCTCTCTATGCAGCCCTTGGAGCCAAAGTAACTTTAGTTACTTGCACCCGAGGAGAAGAAGGTGAAGTTTTAGTTCCCACACTTTCACATTTAGCAAGTAGTGAAAAAGATGAATTAGGAAAACATCGCGAAATTGAATTAGCTCTAGCGATGAAAGCATTAGGCATTACAGATTTTAGATTCCTGGGTCACTATCGAGATAGTGGAATGATGGGAACGGAGCCAAATAATCGTCCCGATGTTTTTTGGAAGGCAGATTTAGATTCGGCGGCTGGTGAACTTGTTAAAATAATTGAAGAAGTAAAGCCGCATATCTTGATTACCTATGATGAAATCGGAGGCTATGGCCACCCAGATCATATAAAAGCGCACTTAGTGGCTATGAGGGCAAGTGAGTTAGCAACTTGGCAGATTCAAAAAATCTATTGGAACACAATGCCTAAATCCGTAATAGCTCAGGGGATGGAGGCCATGAAGGAGATTGGGTCTGATTTCTTTGGTGCAGAAAGTGTTGATGACTTGCCCTTTGCTAAGGATGATTCATTAGTTACAACACTTATAGATGGCAATGACTATGTAGAAGCCAAGATGGCTGCCATGAAAGCCCATGAGACACAGATTGCACTCGATGGCCCATTTTTTGCACTCTCAAATAATCTAGGCCTACAAGTGTGGGGACACGAGTACTACACCTTAGTTAAAGGACAAAAGAGTGAACCTTTTGATGAAAAAGGGCGTGAAAGTGATTTAACTTCTGGAGTCATTCTCTAATGCGCAAAATCTATGCAATTCTAATTGGGGCTGGTCTAGGAGCAGGTTCAGTCTTTCTTCATTCTTCACTCGTTCCTTTTGGCTTAATCTTTGTTTTATTTTCTACATTGCTTGGCATCTGGTGCATTGGGCGAATGTGGGGCGGAAGAAATCTAAAAATATTGGCGGCTGTTTCTTGGATTTTCGTCGTATTGCGTGCAGGTTTTCCAGGCGTCAATCAAGAGTATTTAATTGAAGGTAGTGCGGTGGGAATTTCACTTATCAATATGGGATTTTTGGCATTAGTAATTGCAGTCTTGCTTCCAGCCTAACGCCAAGTCCAAACTTGCCCACCAGGACCATCCATAATTTCAAGTCCACTTTCCTCTAGTTTAATTCTTAATTCATCACTTTCGGTCCATCGTTTTTCATTGCGTGCGATTTGGCGAAGTTTAAGAGTTTCTTCTTGTTCTAAACTTAGAGCTTTGATCACTTCTTCTCTATCAAGATCAAGACCTAAAACCTGGTCAGCAAAAAGGAATATCGCAGCACGATCAACATTGTCATCATTTTTCTCCAAATTGCGAAGATATTGAATCGCTTTTGGTGTGTCTAGATCGTTATTAATAATTTCAAGGAACTCTGAATCTCTTTGAGCAACTTGCTTTCCCCATACCTTTATTTTTTTGCGCCAACGTTTAAGAGTCGCATCTGCTGCTTCTATTGAGGCCCACGTTAGATCCATCTGGGACCTGTATCGATTTTCTAGAAAACACAATCGCACAGCAAGGGGATCAAAACCCCTATCGATCACATCACTGAGAAGAACTACGTTTCTAGCACTCTTTGACATCTTGCGGCCTTCAAAAAGTAGATGCTCTCCGTGAAGCCAAAGATCCACGCTCTCATTGCCTGTTATCGCATTTGACTGAGCACGTTCATTCTCATGATGAGGAAAACGCAGATCAATTCCACCGACATGAAGATTTATATGCGAATTCAAGAAATGAAGTGACATAGCCGAACATTCAATATGCCATCCAGGAAAACCTGGACCCCATGGTGAATCCCAAATCATTTCACTTCGCGTGCCGGCGCTTTTCCATAGCGCCCAGTCGGCATGAAAACGTTTAGCACCGTCTTCGCTGTATTCATAGCGATGGCCAGGTTTAAGAGCATCTAACCTGTTACCGCTGATTGCACCATAGCTGGGAAAAGATTGAGCGGAAAAGTAGACAGTGCCATCTTCACCCAGGTATGCAAATTTCTTAGCAATGAGTTCTTCAATCATCGCAAGCATTAATTCAATAGATTCACTAGCTCTTGGATATGCATCTGCCTTTTGAATGTTTAAACGTGCTAAGTCAGTGTGAAAAGCGGCTTCGTATTTTCGGGCAACAGTAAATGGATCTATGGATTCGGCCTTAGCTTGTGCCAGCATCTTGTCTTCTGTTTCGATATCTTCAGACATGTGACCAACATCGGTGATATTTTGAATCAGTTTTACATCTACACCCGCTGTTGTTAGAGCTCTGCGAACTAGATCTGAAAGTAGGAAAGTTCTTAAATTACCAACGTGTGCATCTCTATAAACTGTAGGGCCACAGCAGTACATTGTTGTCGTGCCATTAGTTGAAGTGACTGGTGCAAGCTTTCGACTTGCAGTGTCATAGAGTTGAAGGCTCACTGTTTTTCAACCACTTCTTTCCACAGCGCAATCTCATCATATGAAAATTCAATGAGCTTTCCATGTCGATTGCGAAGGGTGATGGGGGACTCTAGATGGCCCACGATGTCGCGGAATCCACCCTCAGGATCATGCAAGCGGATGGTGACGCGCTTTCCAATGAGGGCACTAAAAGTGGCCTCTAGACCCTGATTCATGGCTCAACGATAAACCTTAACTTCAAATATCGCGCTGGAAGAGCCGATACGATTAGAATCTGGGAGTTGGTAACTAATATTTCTTACGGAGGCTAGTCGTGACTTATGTGATCGCCGAACCATGTATCGATGTAAAAGATAAATCGTGCATCGCTGAATGTCCTGTGGACTGCATCTATGAAGGCGACCGCATGCTCTATATCCAAGCCGATGAATGCGTTGACTGCGGTGCATGTGAGCCTGTGTGTCCGGTTGAGGCTATTTACTACGAAGATGATGTCCCACCACAGTGGAAGCAGTTTGGAAAAGTTAATACTGAATTTTTCGTTGAAATTGGTTCACCAGGTGGAGCCAGCAAAGTCGGAGCAACTGGGACAGACCACGAACTAGTAAAAGCTCTTCCCCCAAAGAGCGAGTAATTTTTCTTGCGCTCTTCACTCCCAGATTTCCCCTGGGACGCTCTTGCTCCCTACGGAAATAAAGCCCGTGCGCACCCTGGTGGGATAATTGATCTCTCTGTTGGAACTCCCGTTGATCCCACACCAGAATTCATTCAAGCGGCTTTGCGTGAAGCCTCTAATTCACCAAGTTATCCAGTAACTGCCGGCACCCCAGAATTACGCGGGGCGATTAGTGCTTGGGCAAAATCTAGATTAGGTGCAAGCGGTGATTTTGATGTTTTGCCTGTCATTGGCTCTAAAGAGTTAGTTGCATGGCTGCCAACAATTTTAGAGTCAAAGAAAGTACTTATCCCAGAGATTGCTTATCCGACGTATCACGTGGGCGCATTAATCGCGCAAGCTCAATCAACGCCAGTCCCTATTAGCGCAAAGAGCTGGCCAAAGGCTGATTTGGCCTGGATGAATTCACCATCAAACCCAACTGGGCGAGTACATAGTGTTGAAGAAATTAAGGAGTGCATAGCCTGGTCACGAGCAAACGATGCAGTTTTGATTTCAGATGAGTGCTATTTGGAGTTTGATCACAAAGCCAAATCTACTTCTGTGATGGCATTAACTGAAGGTAACAACAAGAATATTTTGGCGGTGCACTCGCTTTCTAAACGCTCTTCAATGGCTGGATATCGGGCAGCATTTATGGTCGGTGATTCTTCATTAATCGCAAAGATTCGTGAACTTCGAAAGCATGCAGGAATGATGGTTTCACTACCAGTTCAAAAAGCAATGACAGTTGCACTTGGTGATGATGCACATGTTGCCGAGCAGCGTGCTCGATACAACGCACGACGTGATGCTTTGCGTCCTGCACTTGAAGCGTGTGGATTTAGAATTGAATTTAGCGATGCCGGTCTCTACATCTGGTGCACGCGAGATGAAGATGCTTGGACAAGTGTTGACTGGTTAGCCCAGCGTGGAATCTTGGCAACCCCAGGAAGTTTCTATGGTGAAAAAGGTAAGAACCATATCCGCATCGCAATGACTGTGACCGATGCAGCCATAAAAGATGCAGTTAAGCGCTTAAAGGCTTAACTGATGGCTGTTGGAATCCTTTTGGTTGGTGGCTTTGGCACACGATTAATGCCACTGACAAAAAACACCCCAAAACCAATGCTTACAGTTGCCGGCTTGCCCGTAACAGAACATCAACTGGCCATGGCTAAAAAAGCTGGAATAACAACAGTCGTGCTTGCTACCTCATATTTATCTGAAGTATTCATTCCATATTTTGGAGATGGATCTAAATGGGGCATGAAACTACTGTATGCCGTTGAAAAAGAGCCTTTGGGTACGGGTGGTGCAATCAGAAATGCTGCAAAATTATTGCCCGCAGATGAGTCAGTTGTTGTATTTAATGGTGATGTTTTGAGTTCACATAATTTAGCGCTACAAATTCAAGAACATGAAGCTAATGATGCAGATGTAACATTGCATTTAACAGCAGTTGACGATGCGCGCGCATATGGATGTGTTCCTACAGATTCGCAAGGCCGCGTCACAGCATTTCTAGAAAAAATGGAAAATCCAGTTACAAATACAATCAATGCTGGTTGCTATGTATTCAAATCTTCGGTGATTGAATCAATAGAACCAGATCAAGTTGTCAGTGTTGAAAGAGAAGTTTTCCCAAATCTTGTCGCCAGTCATGGAAAAGTCTTTGGTTTTATTGATGACTCTTATTGGCTTGATATCGGTACACCACAAGCACTTCTTAAAGGTTCCAGAGATTTAGTTTCTGGGTTAGCTGATTCCTCAGCATTAACTTCAGGAATAATTGAGAGCGCGAGCAAGGATTTTTTAATCATGAAGGGCGCTACAGTGGATGAATCTGCTCATCTTGATGGGGGCAGCTGTATTTCAGCCGGCGCAGTTATTGGGGCAGGTGCACAGGTTTCAGGTTCCATCATTGAAGCTGGGGCACATATCGGGGCTGGTGCAACGATCAGCAATTCATTTATCGCATCCGGGGCAGTTGTGGCCGATTCAGTGAAAATATCGGCATCTTTTGTGACAAATACAGAAATAATTCAAATCCCAGCTTGATTTAAGCGTGAATCCCTGCCAATAAAGGTCCATCTCCACTTGACTTATTCGACTTACACGCGTGTAATTCACTCTTAAGTAAGTCTTTTCCAAGAGGGATGAGACCAGAAGTTTTCAAGGAGAATCGACTATGCCGATTAAACCTGAAGCCACGAACTCCCCAACCCCCACGACTGGCCCAAAGATCACACTAGCGACCGGCGAGAGTATTGAACTCTCTTGGCAAGAACGCGCACTATGCGCGCAAACAGATCCAGAAGCATTCTTCCCTGAAAAAGGCGGCTCAACTCGCGAAGCAAAGCGTGTTTGCCTTTCCTGCGATGTTCGTTCAGAGTGTTTGGAATACGCACTTGCACATGACGAACGTTTTGGAATTTGGGGCGGGCTATCAGAGCGCGAACGTCGTCGCTTAAAGCGCCGTTCTGCGTAAGCATTTAATCCCAACTCTTTAAGAGATGGTGGTTTAGTTGTGGCAGTAACCGATAGACATTTAGTCACCGCAATTGTTGTTACACACGACGGTGAAACTTGGTTACCAGCAGTTGTTGCAGCATTAGCTTCTCAAACTAGACCTGCAGATCAAATCATGGCAGTTGATACTGCTTCAAATGATTCATCCACAAAACTTATTAAAGCTGCTCGCATTCCTTTAATCGCCGCAGATCGCGATTGCGGATTTGGTGATGCTGTAGCGCTCGCAGTTGCAAAAATGCCCAAACACATTGAAGGCAACAGCGAATGGATTTGGTTGATTCACGATGATTGCGCTCCGGCCCCTACGGCTCTTGAAAAACTCTTAGAAGCAATTGATGATCGACCCCAGGTTGCAATGGTGGGTCCAAAACTTCTTGGTTGGCACGATCGCACACACATTCTTGAAGCCGGAATAAGTATTGCTGGTAACGGTGCTCGCTGGACTGGCCTTGAAGCTAATGAATACGACCAAGGTCAGCATGATGGAATTCATGATGTTTTATCGGTAAGTACTGCAGGAGCACTTATTCGTCGAGACATATTTGAAGAACTCGGTGGTTTTGATTCAAATCTATCTCTATTCCGCGACGATATAGATTTTGGTTGGCGAGCCAGAGTGGCCGGTCATGCAGTAATTGCTACAACCTCTGCCGTTGCACATCATGCTCAAGCATCAGCTTCAGAACGGCGAAGCATTGATGTGAATGGGGCATTCCTACATCGTCCACTTTTACTTGATCGCCGTAATGCTGCATATGTTCTATTAGCAAACTCATCATGGTGGATGATTCCGTGGCTTTCGATTCAATTACTTGCTTCTGCGATGGCTCGCTCCATAGGTTATTTACTGGCAAAACTTCCTGGATATGCAGCCGATGAATTATTAGCTGTTGCTACTTTGATTGTTAAGCCAGCAGAGATAGTTAAAGCACGAAAATTTAGAAAAACTAAGAGATTAGTTTCTGCTCGCGTTATCTCTTCCTACATTCCGCCCCGTTGGTCACAAATTCGATTATCGGCAGCACGTGTTGCAGAAACAATACGAGAAAGAGTTATCCCTGCAGCAGAGAGCACTCCGGGGTCAGCCCCTAATTCACTTGAAGATGAGGACTTACTGGTTCCAAATCAACGCTTCCACATTAGTAAGTTGATGAAAAACCCAGCGATTTTTGGTTATCTCTTGCTGGCCATTATTACTCTTGCGCAATCGCGTAATCGCCTTGGGGCATTAAACGGTGGTGCACTTGCGGCATCACCAAGTGGTGCTCGAGATTTATGGGGACTCTATTTTGAATCATGGCACCAGGTTGGAATGGGTAGCTCACATGCTTCTCCAGCTTGGATTGCTGTTGTGGCCTTGGCATCCACGCTCTTACTCGGTAAAACACCGCTTCTAATAACTTTGTTTTTTCTAGTTGCTCCACTATTAATGATGTGGTCAGCTCACACATTTCTTCGAAAACTCTCTAGCAACCAATTTATAACCATTCCGGCTAGTTTCTTATACGCACTCTGTCCAGTAGCTCTTGCCTCTTTAAACTCAGGGCGCTTAGCAACTCTGATTGCCTTGATCATTGCTCCACAAATTCCAATGGTTTTGAGTAGTTGGAAGCAAGTGGAGCTCAATAGTTGGCGCCGCATCTACGGGCTCAGTATTTTATTGGCGGTCTTAACTTCATTTACTTTGATTACTACTGTGGTCAGCCTAGGAGTCATCGGCTTTGCAATTGTTAGTGATTATGATGAAAAACTAGAAAAGCCTCAATTTCTTGCGCGTTTGTATAAGCGTTTAACTTTGTTGATTTTTCCATTCTTACTTGTTGCACCATATTCATTTGAAGCTCTCGTTCGCCCTGCACGCGCTCTTGCCGAACCAGGTTTAAATCTTGCGGGTGGGCCGTCAGCTTTAGTGTTATTAGGTAATCCAGGTGGGGCAGGCTCTCTACCTTGGTGGTCAATAAGTCCGATACTTCTTCTTCTCATCATTGCCCTTTTTTCATCATCGCATGCGCGCATTTTTGCTCAAGTTGGAATTTCTTTTCTATGTGTAGCGGTTATTTTCTCTTCGATTTCAATTACCGTGCACGGAAATAGTTCTGGCACAAGCACGTGGGTTGGAACCCTATTAGTTGGAACAACCCTTGCATCCGTTGCAGCTGGGGTTGTGATTCTGGACCGCTTACGAACCGTGCTAATTTCTAGCAATATTCATTATCGCCATATTCTGGCTGGTTTACTTTTGATAATTACTGCAATTTATTCAATCTCAAGTATTGGCTGGTCTATTACTGCCGGTGCGGATTCACCAGTGCAGAGCAATACCAAGCAAGTGATGCCAGCGTTTTTAACTGCTGAAGCAGATACAAAAACCTTAGTACTACGCGAGGTGGGATCAGAGGACTCAAAATCTATCCAGTATTACATCTCGCGCGGTGAAGATATTTCACTAGGTGAACCAGATGTTGCACCTGGTCAAGTCAGAGAAATTGAAATTGCTGCCCAGGAACTGATAGATGGTTCTGGCATTGGTAGTAGCCAAGTCTTTTCTGCTTATGGAATTAAGTATGTATTTGTTAAAAACCCATTTAATCGCAATGTAATTCGAACAATTGATGGCCTTGGAGGATTTGCCCGCACTTCAGCAACTTCTGCTGGTGTTGTTTGGAGAGTTACAGGTGTAACTGGTCGAATCATTTTCACCACAAAGGATGGGACTCGTTCTGTTCTAGAAGCCGGTGAAGTTGGAGCTCGCACCACAGTTAGTGGCCCAGGTTCAATTACGTTGACAGAAACTTTTGATCGCTCATGGCAAATTCTGCAAAATGGGTATCGATTGGATCGCGCTAAAGACGAACACTCCTTGCCGCAGTTTCAGGTGAAAGAAGCTGGCGAAATTTCTCTGCTTCATGATGGAACTATCAGGAGAGCCTGGCTATCGCTGCAATTAATCGCTTGGACACTTGCCATAATTTTGGCAGCACCAGCTGGTCGCAGAAAACGTGAAATTTCAGAAAAGGAGCTGGCATGAAATTCAAAAAGCCGCTTCTTTTTATAGCTGCACTTGTGGCAAGTTTTCTGATTGCATCTGCGCTTACTACAGTGTCAAAACCAAGCAATTACTCTGAAAGTTATCCAGCCGTGGTTTGTCCACCAACGCTTAATGGTTTAACTTCTCAGATATCTATTTCTTCGCGTAAGACTCAATATCAGCGTTTAGAGAATCGAAGCAGCAAAACATTGCCATTTAACGTTCTACGTTTCCCTGTTTCCAAAGATTCCCTTGTAATCACCGCAGAGGGAACCACACCACTGATTTGGCAAAGCAGAGCTGGAAGCTGGGCTGGAGGAACCTTATGTTCTGGGCCAAGTGCAGCAGCTTGGTTTGTTGGCGGAACCGCAAATGTAACAACGCGTGGACGACTCATGCTCATCAATAGCGGATTAAGTGATGCCATTGTGGATATTCAGAGTTTCACAGAGAATGCAAAGCAACCCATTAAATCTGTGAATTTGAAATCAAAGAGTTACATGCAACTTTCTATCGATTCACTTGCACCAGGGGATAAGGCATTAGCAGTTCAAGTAATCCCACGATCTGGTCGCGTAAATGCGTACATGATTGATGAACAAGGAGCTGGCTTAAAGGCACTCGGCGGTGATTTTGTAAATTCATATCCAACTGCAGCCAAGGAACTTGTTATCCCAGCTATCCCTAATCAACTACCTAAAAAGGGTCAAACGGCCTCGACTTCACATACCCTTCGAATTCTTACACCCGGAGATGTGAATACAACATTTACGCTAGAGGTTTTATCTGCCGATGGCAGCTTCGTTCCAGTTGGTTTAAGTTCACAATCTATCGAAGCTGGCGTTGTCACAGAATTTTCTTTAGCACCAAAAATCTCGGCAAGCGCCTTTGCGGTTCGTATTACTTCTGCCGAACCAGTTGTGGCATCCATTTCATCATCAGTAACTATTGGTGGGCATAAGGACTTTGTTTGGAGCACGGCAACACCACCCCTGACCCCAATGTCTATTGCTGTGACCGGGCTATCACCACTCATCGCATTTGCTGGTGATGCAATTGCGGTCAAAGTCCAAGCTAAGTTAATTAACGGAAAAACCGTCACCACGGTAGTTAAAGGCAGCGATATTGCTACGTGGCGCGTTCCAGCAAATGCACGTTCAATCACGATACTTGCCACCAGTAAAGAGGTCTTTGCTGGCGCGCTTATAGCCTCAAGTAATGGTTACGGTTTTATCCCTATTCAAAATGGAAGTGCTCTGACACGAGTAGAAATTCCTAATTCAAACATTCGTGTATTAAATCCCTAGCAATCCCAAAGAATCGGCATGCAGGCCACTAATGTTCTAACCATGAAGTCTCCAGCACAGGTCGGGCGAGCTTGCTCTCGCGTTGGCTGCCGCTCAGTTGCAACTATGACTCTTACTTATATTTATGCTGAATCAACTGCTGTAGTGGGACCACTTGCAACCTATTCAGAACCACATGCATATGATCTGTGCGCTGTTCATGGTGAGCGGTTGAAAGTTCCACATGGGTGGAATGTTATAAAGCAAGAGTTAACAGGAAATGAACCTGGACCATCAGATGATGATTTGATGGCCATTGCAGATGCAGTGAGAGAAGTAGCAAAGAGAAGTGAAGAGACTACTGCGGTTGCAAGTGAAGATAATTCACCTGCTTCAATCGGACGTCGAGGCCATTTACGAGCTGTTCCATCGTAAGGAATAATTAATGTCGCAAGAGATCGCAAATATTTTTAAGGCCTATGACATTCGTGGACTAGTCGATGATGAGATAACACCAGACTTTACTTTTGCAACAGGTGTTGCATATGCGCGATTTCTACAACAACAGCGCGAACCGGGAACAGTTGTAATCGGTGAAGATATGCGGCCATCTTCAATTCCACTTGCAGATGCATTTTCTGCAGGGGTGACTTCTTTGGGTATGGATGTTATTCGAATAGGTTTGGCATCAACGGATATGTTGTATTTTGCTTCCGGAAAATTGGGCTTACCAGGTGCCATGTTTACCGCTAGCCACAATCCTGCCGAATACAACGGTATAAAACTCTGTTTAAGCAGCGCACGTCCGATTGGTAAAGAATCTGGATTACTTACAATTGAAAACTATGTTCGCAATGGATCTGCCCTTGAACTTCGATCAGTTGGAGTTGAAACACAGCGAGATATGCTCGAAGAATACGTCGACCACCTTTTAAGCCTTGTAGATATCTCCAAGATTCGTCCACTTAAAATCGTTGTGGATGCAGGAAATGGAATGGCTGGACACACCGCCCCGGCGATATTTGCGCGCCTTAACTGCGAGTTAATCCCTATGTATTTTGAGCTCGATGGGACTTTCCCAAACCATGAGGCAAATCCAATTGATGAGAAGAATTTAAGAGATCTCCAAAAGGCAGTCATTGAACACGGAGCAGATTTAGGTCTGGCCTTTGATGGCGATGCTGATCGCTGCTTTTTAGTTGATGAGAAAGCGAATGCAATAAATCCCTCTGACTTAACTTCCTTGATTGCACAGCGCGAACTTAAGAAAAATCCTGGAGCGACAATTATTTATAACTTAATTTCATCCAGAGCAGTTTTAGAAGTTATTGAAGAAAATGGCGGCGTGGGGCTTCGCTCGCGTGTTGGTCATTCCTATATAAAGAAAATGATGGCCGAGAGCAATGCGATTTTTGGTGGTGAACATTCAGGACATTTTTACTTTGATGATTTCTGGAGAGCAGATTCTGGGGCTCTTGCAGCGTTGCATGCCATTGCGGCTTTAGGTGAAACTGAAAAATCAATGTCAGAGTTATTAAAACCGTATCAACGGTATTGCCTCAGTGGTGAAATTAATTCAAAAGTTGCCGATACCCAGGCAGCCACTGCTTTAGTTGAAGCCACTTACAGTGCAATGGCGGGGGTAACAACGGATCATCTTGATGGACTCACAGTCAATGGTGATACTTGGTGGTTTAACCTGCGGCCCTCTAATACAGAGCCATTACTGCGACTCAATGTTGAGGCCAAGGAGCCAGAGCGCATGCATGCACTACGTGATGAGGTTCTCGCCCTTATTCGTGGCTAGATGCGAGTCTTCATTACTCGCTTTTGGCGTTGGGGCAGTAACCTAGGCTCCTGACCGCAGTCGATATAAGGAGCTTTTTGTGAACGTACCAGTAACTTCTACTCTTCCAAAGCACGATATTGCAGATGCATCTCTTGCTGCACAAGGACGCATGCGCATTGAATGGGCTGAGCGCAATATGCCTGTTCTTGCACAGATCCGCGAACGCTTTGAAAAGTCACAACCATTTGCTGGTGTTCGCATCTCTGCATGCATGCACGTAACAACTGAGACAGCTAACCTCATGCGCGTCCTAAAAGCTGGCGGCGCTGAAATTGCTTTGTGTGCATCTAATCCACTTTCAACTCAAGATGACACTGCAGCAGCTTTGGTCCACGAGTATGGAATCTCTGTCTTTGCTCGTAATGCTGTTGATCGTGATGGCTACTACAAGCACATCAACGCTTCTCTTGATATCGAACCACACCAAGTTTTTGATGATGGTTGCGACCTTGTCAACACTCTTCACACAACACGTAAAGAGTTAATTCCAAACATCGCTGGTGGTTGTGAAGAAACAACAACAGGTGTTATACGTCTGAACCAGATGGCAAAAGATGGAGCACTTCAGTTCCCAATGATTGCCGTTAACGACACAGACACAAAGCACATGTTTGATAACCGTTATGGAACTGGTCAATCAACTCTTGATGCAGTCTTTCGTTCAACTAACTTCTTACTAGCTGGACGTATTCTTGTTGTTGCTGGCTTTGGTTACTGCGGTAAGGGTGTTGCAGAGCGCGCTAAGGGCATGGGCGCTGATGTAATCGTTACTGAAATCGATCCAACAAAGGCATTAGATGCAATGATGCAAGGATTCCGCGTAATGCCTATGGCAGATGCTGCAAAGGTTGGCGATGTTTTCATTACCGTCACAGGCAACCGCGATGTTTTGCGCGATGAGCACTTTGCAGTAATGAAGGATGGCGCAATCATGGCTAACTCAGGCCACTTTGATATTGAAATCGACGTTGCTTGGTTGGAACAGCATGCAGTTAAGAAGAATGCAAAGATGCGCCACCAGACAGATGAATATGTAATGGCTGATGGTCGTCGCTTACTTCTCCTTGCTGAAGGACGCCTTGTTAACCTTGGTGCAGCAGAAGGTCACCCAGCATCTGTAATGGATATGTCATTTTCAGATCAAGCGCTAACTGCTGAATATCTCGTTAAGGAAGCTAAGAACTTGAAGCCTGGCGTTCACAACGTTCCTACATATATTGACAAGGAAGTTGCTAGCTTGAAGTTGAAGAGCATGGGCGGTCACATTGACACTCTTACTCCAGCACAAGATATGTACTTGAACTCTTGGGAGCACGGTAGCTAATGACATTGGTTATGGTCGTCGATGACGACCAGGACCTTGCCGAAATGCTCGGCATTGTTTTAACCGGTGCAGGCATTGATGTAGACCTCGTAAGTCGAGGGGATGAAGTTCTTGATGTATTTCGTAACAATCCACCAGATTTAGTTCTGCTGGATGTTATGTTGCCTGGACTTGATGGAATCGAAGTTTGTAAGTTAATTCGCGCGGAATCAATGGTTCCAATCATTATGTTGACCGCAAAGGGTGATTCACACGATGTTGTGCGGGGCCTTGAAGCTGGCGCAGATGACTACATGGTTAAGCCATTTAGGCACCCGTCAGAGTTAATTGCTCGTATACGCACTCGCTTACGCCGTACAAATGTAGATATCTCAGGTCTATTAACTATTGGTGATCTAGCTATTGATGTTCAAGCACATCAAATCTTACGTGCGGGAAAGCAGATATCACTGACTCGCTTAGAGTTTGATCTTTTAGTAGCACTGGCTAAAGAACCTGGCCGCGTGTTTACACGCGATGCACTCTTAAGTGAAGTCTGGGGCTATCGCCATTCCACTGATACTCGTCTAGTCAATGTTCACGTTCAACGACTTCGCTCCAAAATAGAGCACGATCCAGAACGTCCAGAGATCGTAGTCACCGTGCGTGGAGTTGGTTATAAAGCTGGAGTAATGGGCGGTTCCTAAACTATGAACCGCATTTTCTTACGCCTTCGTAATTCGCTGGCAACTAGAGTGATTATCTCTACTGTCTTACTTTCCCTAGGCGTCGTGTATCTAACTGGTTCAGCACTTAATTCACAGTTAGGTACTGGCATTAAGAAGGTGAATTTAGAATCTTCACGTATTGAAGCAAGATCAACAATATTTTCGGCTGAATACCGCTTTTTGTTGGCTGAAGGTGAAAAAGAAGCGGCGGTGCACAAAGTCATCGACGACATCATTAGTTCAGCAACTTCACTTACAACTAATGAAAATGCTCGCGAAGTGATCTTCATTCGAAGCCCTGGTAACACGCGCATTCAAAATTATGAAATTACTTCAAATCAAGTCGATCCGAAATCAATCCCTGAGAATTTGAGTAAGCGTGTTCGTAAAAGTACGGATTTAGTTTCATCTTATGTCACCATTTCATATCAAGGTGGTTTAAAAATACCGGGTCTGGTTTTTGGCCAAAAAGTTCAAATCCCAGGTGCAGGTCAATATGAAATGTACATGCTCTTTTCTCTGACTAACCAAAATGCAACTCTAGATTTAATTCAACGCCTATTGCTTTTAACGGGCTTAGTTTTGATTCTACTTATTGCACTTATTGTTTGGCTTGTGGTCAGACAAGTAGTTCGACCAGTGCGTGAGGCCGCAGCCATTGCTACCCAGTTTACATCTGGAGATTTTCACCAGCGCATGAAAGTGGTTTCCCAAGATGAAATTGCCACATTAGGAACGGCCTTTAATGAAATGGCTGAATCCTTGGAGAAACAAATTGCACGTTTAGAAAACCTGTCTCGAGTTCAGCAACGCTTTGTTTCAGATGTGTCTCATGAACTTCGTACTCCACTTACCACTCTACGAATGGCCTCTGAAGTCATTAACGCATCACGTGATGGTTTTGACCCAGTCGTAGCAAGAAGTACAGAACTTTTAGTGGCCCAATTAGATCGCTTCGAACGATTACTTGAAGATCTGCTTGAAGTAAGTCGATTTGATGCCGAGGTTGCTGTCATTGAGGCCGTTGATTTCGACATAGTTTCGCTAGCTAATCGATGTGCAGAGGACTTGGCTTTAGTTGCCCAAGAGCGTTCTACGGACCTTCGCATTTATTGCATAACTGAGAGAATTGACGTGAAAGCAGATATTCGAAGAGTTGAGCGCATTCTGCGTAATTTATTCTCAAATGCCATCGATCATGCTGAAGAAAAGCCAATTGCAATCACAATCGTTGCAAGTGATCATGACGTTGCAGTTGGTGTGAGAGATTACGGAATTGGATTAGATGAAAACGCCCTTACCCGCGTGTTCGATCGTTTTTGGCGCGCAGATCCTTCGCGAGCAAGAACTCGTGGCGGCACTGGCTTAGGTCTTTCAATCGCTCTAGAGGATGCACGATTACATAACGGGGAGCTTGAAGCTTGGGGCAGACCGGGCAAAGGTGCTCATTTCGTTTTAACCCTCCCACGTCAAACTCGCCAAGGAATTGAATCTCGATTGATTAAATTAGTGCCAGATGATGTTCAAGGATAGTTTCCACAAGTAAATTCCCCTCAGTACCTTTCACGTTAACTTTATGGCATGCATGCTATTTCAGAGCTAAGTCAACTACTTTTTCCAACTCGTTGTTATGGATGCAATGTCATTGGAATATCAATTTGCTCTAACTGTCGAAGAGAATGGCATCCTCATTACTATGTGACACATGTTCAGGGGTTGCGAGTTAACTCAGCTGTTCTCTTTTCTCCAACGGCTAGCAAAATAATCTTGGCTGCTAAAGAACGTGGACTAAAAGGGGCTGATGAATTAATTATTGAAGCCATCGTTCATGTTCTAAATAGGGCGAATTTCGATAAATACAATGTGAGGTTGGTTCCAATTCCCTCATCGGCAATAAATAGGCGAAGAAGAGGTAGGAGTTTTATTCCCGATATTTGCAATGAAATTTCTCTGAGAACTTCCATTCCTGTAATTCCAGCTTTAACGATTCTGCGAAAGGTCAAAGACCAGAGTGGGCTCACTGCAAAGGCGCGGGCTAACAACATGCGTGGGGCTTTTGGAATAGCTGCAAATATTTATCCACGGGGTGACTTAATTCTCATTGATGATGTTGTCACTACAGGTGCCACCGTCTCAGAGGCCACCAGGGCCCTGAATTCACATGGATTTGCGGTCTTGGGCTCGGTTACCGCTTGCGTGGCCCAACCTCTACGATAGGAGCCTGTAAAGAGAGCAGTTGATCGGTTCGTGAGCTTTGAAAGGTTGCATTGATGCCAGCGTTTTTTGACAAGCTTATGCGTGCAGGCGAGGGCCGCGTCCTTCGTGAACTGAGCAAGATTGTTGTTGTCGTTAACGCACATGAATCCCGCATTGTCGCAATGTCTGATTCAGAGCTTCGAGCACAAACCGAACTCTTCAAAGAGCGCTTTGCTAAAGGCGAAACGCTAGATGATTTAATGCCTGAAGCATTCGCAGTGGTTCGAGAGGCTGCAAAGCGAACTCTTGGTCAGCGTCATTACGATGTTCAGATCATGGGTGGAGCCGCACTTCATAAAGGCAATATTGCTGAAATGCGCACCGGTGAAGGTAAGACTCTAGTTGCAACTTTGCCATCATATTTGAATGCACTTGCTGGTCGTGGAGTTCACGTTGTTACAACAAATGATTATTTAGCAGAGCGCGACAGTGAATGGATGGGACGTATTCACCGCTTCTTGGGATTAAAGGTTGGCGTAATTTTGGCCAATATGACTCCAGCAGAGCGTCGCGAGGCATATCTTGCCGACATCACCTATGGAACAAATAATGAATTTGGTTTCGATTATTTACGTGACAACATGGCTTGGTCACTTGAAGAGTGTGTTCAACGTGATCATTTCTTTGCAGTAGTTGACGAAGTTGACTCCATTTTGATTGATGAGGCTCGTACGCCATTAATCATTAGTGGACCGGCTGATAAAGCAACGAAGTGGTATGTGGAGTTTGCAAATCTTGTAGGTAAATTACAGCGCGATGTGCACTATGAAATTGATGAAAAGAAGCGCACTATTGGAATCCTTGAAGATGGCGTAACAAAAGTCGAAGAGCTTCTACAAATTGGAAACCTCTACGAGGCTGCCAATACGCCGATGATCGGTTATCTCAATAACGCAGTCCGTGCAAAAGAGCTCTTCAAGCGCGACAAAGACTATGTAGTCATGAATGGTGAGCTGTTAATCGTTGATGAGCACACCGGCCGTATGCTGGCAGGACGTCGCTATAGCGAAGGATTACACCAAGCACTAGAGGCAAAAGAGCGCATTGAAATTAAGGACGAAAACCAAACTCTTGCAACTATTACATTGCAGAACTATTTCCGCCTATACGACAAGCTCTCAGGTATGACTGGTACGGCAATGACAGAGGCTTCGGAATTTCACCAGATTTATAAGCTAGGTGTTGTTCCTATTCCTACAAATCGCGGAATGGTTCGTATTGATCAGCCAGATCTTGTTTATAAGTCAGAAGCCGGCAAGTTCATCGCAGTTACCGCTGATATTGTTGAAAAGCATCGCAAAGGCCAACCAGTTCTAGTTGGCACAGTCAGTGTTGAAAAATCTGAAGAGCTTTCAGGTTTTCTTCGCAAAGCTGGAGTTCCCCATGAAGTTCTAAACGCTAAGCATCATGAGCGCGAAGCAGCAATCATTGCTCGCGCAGGTGTTAAGGGCGCCGTAACTGTTGCCACAAACATGGCTGGTCGCGGTACGGACATCATGCTCGGCGGAAACCCTGAGTTCATGGCAGATTTTGAATTACAACGTAAAGGTCTTTCACCTGTTGATGATGCAGAGCAATATGAAAAAGCTTGGCCAGAAGAAATCGCTCGTCAAAAAGCGGCCGTTGCACTAGGTCACGAAGAAGTAATTGCTCTCGGTGGTCTTTATGTATTGGGAACCGAGCGACATGAATCTCGACGTATTGATAATCAGTTGCGTGGTCGTTCAGGTCGCCAAGGAGATCCTGGTGAGTCACGTTTCTATCTTTCACTTCAAGATGAACTTATGCGTCGATTTAACTCAGGAATGGTTGAGCGCTTCTTAACAGCCGCAGGCATTCCAGAAGATGCCCCTATTGAATCAAAGATGGTCAGTAATGCAATCCGTTCTGCACAAACTCAAGTTGAGTCCCAGAACTTTGAAATGCGTAAGAATGTTTTGAAGTATGACGATGTAATGAATCGCCAGCGCCAAGTTGTTTATGGTGAGCGCCGCATGGTGCTAGAAGGTGCTGATATCAAGGATCAGGTAGCTACATTTGTTAGCGACACATTAACTGCCTACGTCAGCATGGCCACATCCCAGGGTTATTCAGAGGATTGGGACCTAGACACATTATGGAATGCGCTTAAAACTATCTATCCAATCTCCTTTACTATCGATGAACTTGTAGCACGGGTTGGTTCACGTAATGGACTAGATGCCGAGTACTTAACTGCTGCAGTAATTGAAGATTGCCAAGCTGCTTATGCAAAGCGCGAAGAGTCACTAGGTTCAGAAGTTATGCGCGAGTTAGAGCGCAAGGTTTTGCTCTCTGTCCTAGATCGTAAATGGCGCGAGCACCTCTATGAGATGGATTATTTGCAGGAGGGAATTGGTCTTCGTGCAATGGCCCAGCGCGACCCACTCGTTGAATATCAACGCGAAGGTTTTGATTTGTTCTCAGCGATGATGGATGCAATTAAGGAAGAAATTGCTGGGTTCCTATTTAATATCGAAGTCACCGTTGAAGCATCAAGCAAGCAAGTCAGTGGAGCAGGACTTGAAGCCAAGTCTTTGCCTGCTAGCGGTCTTCAATACACAGCTGCAGATGAATCAGGTGTGAAAACTACTGGAGATGTTTCTCGTAATGCACCATGCCCATGTGGCTCAGGTAAGAAGTACAAGCGTTGTCATGGTGGTGCTTAAAGCAACGTAAGTACAGTGCACAACCAACGTTTATCAATACCTTCAAATCGAACAAGCATGGCACGTAACTTATTCTGATATCTAATAGTTATTGTTGCCTCGCAAATTCCATCTAATGGTTCTTGAATATGGATCTTACGAACGTGCCCAATTTCCTTTTGAGAGCCAGATTGCCGTACTAGTTCAGAATAAATTCTGTGATGACAAAGAGATTCAACTTGTCGAGGGGAGCGTCTACCTGCCCAAATTTCTACGATGGAATGAACAAATCGTTCTGTCCATATTTTGAGTTCAGGGAGTTCGCTTGCTGACGTAGGTTCGGGAGCAAAATCTGGGTCAAATTCATCATCAAATCGTGATGGCACCAAGTAGAGCTTGCTAGGAGTTATTGAGTCATTAAGTGGTTGAGGTCTGAAGATCTCAAGTAGGGGATGCTTCCAATCAACATTTGTTGCACTTACTAGTTTATCGATGCGAAAACTACTTATTGAAATCTCTTCTACTGCTCGGTTAGTGGTCATACCTAAAGAATTCAACTTTTCATAGGCTATGTCCTCAACCATTAGGTTGGTTTTTTCTCATCACAAAGGATGAGTGTGGATAAAGCTAAAGAAGCTGTCCGCCCTTGCTATTAGGTGCATTTATGAGAAAAACACCTTCAAGTAGTCGTTCCAGAATGCCACTAGCCATCTCCCTTATCGTCGCTTCTTTTATATCTGCTTTCTTTTTAGCAACTTTTTCCCAATCAACAAGCAAGTATTGGGTTGCAACAACTGACCTACAGAGTGGGCATCAAATCTCAACCGGGGATCTTTCACTGGTGGATATGGATTTATCAGCAAGTGCCATGATTTATCTGTCAAAAGATTTAGACCCACTAGGACAAGTTGTAATAAAAAATGTCGTTGCTGGAGAAGTTATGTCAGTCAATTCTGTGAGCTCAACAGCGACAACTATGGCCAGTAGTGCCGTGCCACTGAGTATCCGCTCCGTGGATCTAGCTGCTGGAATCTATGTTGGCGCATTAGTAGATATCTATTGGGTGATTGATAGCCTCAATGGAGAACCACCTCAAGAACCGATTCTTATTTTGGGAAGTGTCCCAATAATTAGTGCTGACGTGAAAAATAAGAACTTTGGTACAGATGCAGCAATCACGGTTTCAGTAGAGCAAACTCAAGTACTTCGTCTCTTAGCAGCCACAACTATGGGCCGTCTGGTGGTGATTAGTTCTAATGTCTAATCAAGAATTACCAGTGGTAATCACTGCGATATCAGATGCACAATTCGAAGGTTTTGTTTCAGGAACACTTTTTGCACAGGGATGGAGTGTGGTTTTCAGAGCTATTGATACTGAGGCACTTGAGAAATTTTGCCTTACTAATCCCGAACAAGCAGCTGATTCACTTCTTATCTATTCATCAGATTTACTAGGAATTTCTGCTGAAGTAGTCAAGAACTTATCTGGAAAAGTTAAACAAGTTGTTGGATTTTCGTCAAAACACAATCCTGACTTTGCAGATTTACATTCCAACCCTGCTACAGCCACAGATCTTGTGAGTATTGTGCGAGGTTTTGTTCGCGCACCTATGCTTCGTCAACCCAGTCAGATAAATCGGGCAAACCGTAAAGCCCATGTCATGGCTATCGGATCGGCTGGCAGTGACACCGGATGCACAACTATTGCCCTAAATCTGGCCATGGAGTTAAGTGTTCTTGGAAAGTCAACGTTGCTCATTGATGCAAATTTTCGTGCACCATCCATAGCTGCCCTCATTGCAATTCGTAATGTTCAATCTGAGTCACGGTGGAGAACAATTGCCCCACAGTTAGCTATTGCAGAAATTACGCAGCAAGAGGCTGGAAATATTGATCAGTTAATGGAAAGTGCAACACAGAATTTTGACAACATAGTTATTGATTTAGGGTCCATATCAGGGCTCTCCAATCGATTAACAGATAGGCGTTGGACATCAACTATGACAACTTGGAGTTGTGACCAGGGCGATGAGTTAATGGTTATAGCTCGTCCAGATTTACTTGGAATCCATCGACTTGAACAGGTCTGCGGTTTGCTAGAGAAAACTTCAATTAGATCCGCGCTTAGCTTCACACTCAACATGCGATCTCAGGGCAAAAAAGGTGATGATGAAGAGGCTCAATTCTTGGCAATCACTACGAGATTAAGACCATTGTGTGTGCGAGTAATTGGCCGTGATCTGCGGGCAGCTTCGAAGGCTTTAGAGGAAAAAGCAACACTCATTGAGGTCAATATGCGCTCTGCGCTGCGTAAATCAATTGCAAAAATGGCCAGTGAGCTCAAGCGCTAACATCTAATACTATTAAGGCATGCGAGCCTATCTTCCTATTTCCCATGATGAACTAGTGGCATTCCTTAATTCTGGAAGTAAAACCCTAGATTCAATATTGGCTCCAACACCTTTTTATGTCGGTGAAAATGAAGATCTAGATGAAGAAGAAATTGAATATCTCTTATCTCTTGAGGCCGCTCAAGCTGCCTTTGAACTGCGTTCAACAGAAAAAGCCCCCGGAATAGTTTTAGCCATTGAGTTAGAAGCCCAGCAGGTCAATACAGTGAATGAAAATTCAGTTACCTTGAACTCAGCAATCACATGGGAACAAGTGCAGTGTGCACTTCTACTCTTTCCTGATGAAGAAGAACTCATTTGGTTTGCTACTCAAGAAATAGAAATAAATCTAGGGGATTGGAAGTAACGTGCCCCAGTTTGAAGATTTAATACATAGCCGCAGTTCTGTAACCATCGATCAGGCCCACAAGTTGCGTGAACTAGTTGCAGACTGGCAACTGCTCTCAGATCTTTCATTTGCTGATCTCATTCTTTGGGTTCCCATTCGTAAAGATATGAAAATGTGGCCAACTGGCCATGTTGCTGTGGCACACATTCGCCCCACAACTGCCGCCACTGTTTTCACTAATGATGTTATTGGCGAGGAAGTGATGTGGGGGAGTCGCCCAAGAATTGATTCTGCATTATCTGGTGGCGAGATTGTTCGAGATTCAGAGGCTGAGCAAGTCGGTGAACTCATGATTAAGGAAGAAGCCGTTCCTGTGCTCTTTGATGGCCAAGTAATTGCTGTAATAACTCGACACCGCAATGCCGATTTAATGCGCTCACCAAGTCGCCTTGAATTAAATTATCGGGAAATAGCACACAGCCTTTATCGAATGGTGGCCCAAGGATCATTTCCTTATTCAGATGCAGGATCACTATTTGAACCAGTTCCACGTGTGGGAGATGGCCTGATTCGCCTGGATGTAAATGGTGTTATTTCATATGCAAGTCCTAACGCCAGATCTGCGTTCAGCCGAATGGGATGGAAAAATGAGATTGAAAATAATAAATTGGGTGAAGTAGCCGAGGCTGTAGCTAAAAATTCTCCAAATCCCCATGAAGAAGGAGTCCGCACGCGTCTTAACGGAAAAACTTTACGGCGCGTTGATATTGATAATCAAGGTGCGACTATTGATCTTTTAGTACTTCCATTGCTTCAAGACGAAGATCGAATTGGTGCAATTGTTCTATTGCAAAATGTAACCGAACTTCGTAGGCGAGACAGAGAACTTGTTACTAAAGATGCCACAATCCGTGAAATTCACCACCGAGTTAAGAATAATCTTCAGACAGTTTCAGCCCTACTTCGCTTACAAGCACGTCGAATTGAAGATCCAAGCGCGGCGTCTGCCCTCAATGAAGCCGTAAGACGCATCGCATCTATCGCTTTGGTTCACGACACACTTTCTACTAGTACTGAAAACGAAGTTGCCTTTGATGAGGTTCTTACTAGTTTGATCACTCACGCACTTGAGTTGAGTCCTCGAATGGGCGAGCTTCGAATCGAGAGAAAAGGCGAACTTGGTTCTCTTGAATCTAGACTTGCCACACCGCTCTCACTAGTTGTTACAGAGTTAATGCACAACGCTCTAGAGCATGGTTTAGCAGAGCAGGGCTCAGTGCTAACTATCGAGCTTTCTCGTTATAGCAATGAATGCGTAATTAATATTACTGACGATGGAGTTGGCTTACCTGAAGGTTTTGATTTAGCAACATCATCAAATCTAGGGCTGCAAATTGTTAGAACGTTGACAGAAAATGAACTCAAAGGTGTTTTGAAGTTAGAATCAACAGATACTGGAACGCAAGCAAACTTACGCTTCCCACTTTAGAATTGGTTTTGCTGCTCCATTAAACGCGCGCGATTACGCGCAGCACGACGCTTAAGTGCACGACGCTCATCTTCTGATAGTCCGCCCCAAACTCCAGCATCTTGTCCGCTCTCTAGCGCCCATGCAAGACATGGTTCTTTTACGATGCAGCGGTTACAAACCTTTTTTGCTTCTTCAATTTGGGTAATCGCTGGTCCAGTATTTCCAACTGGGAAGAAGAGCTCAGGATCTTCATCGCGGCAAGCAGATTGATGTCGCCAATCCATAGGAAGCCCCCTTCATATAAAAGATTTGGGCATACCCAAATCACGTAAATTCTTTCGGTGGATATACGCACATTGATGTTGCGCAAGAACATAATTCTCCCTTGTTAGGCAGTGATTAACAAGGATGAATCGATAAAGATTTGGAAAATTAGGGTGATATGCATCAAGTCAGTGCCCCCGACAGGAATCGAACCTGTGCACCCGCCTCCGGAGGGCGGTGCTCTATCCCCTGAGCTACGGGGGCTCATGAGCATGAGTAGGTTATCAGCGGGTGCAGTTATTGCGCGTTACTGTCAGAATGAGCGCTATGAGTTCAATGGCATATTTTGCTACCGGTTGCTTTTGGGGCGCTGAGCGCCGTTTTTGGCAGATGGATGGCGTTACAGAAACTTCAGTTGGCTACATGGGTGGCACGCGAGCCAACCCTTCTTATGAACAAGTGTGTACGGGAGTTACTGGTCACGCTGAAATGGTTGCAGTCACATTTGATGATTCAAAAGTAAGTTATCAGAGATTGCTGGAAGAGTTTTGGACAATGCATGATCCAACATCTTTAAATCAACAAGGCGGAGATATTGGCACGCAGTACCGAAGCGCTATCTACACAACCACTCCTGAACAGTACGTAACTGCGGTTAATTCGCGAAATGTCTATCAAAATGTTTTAACTTCTGCAGGTTTAGATGAAATTGTGACGGAAATTAAGAGCGCTGATGGAGTTACATATTTTCTTGCCGAGGAATACCACCAAAAGTATTTACAGAAAAACCCCAACGGATACGACTGCCACTCAAGCACAGGAGTCGCCTATCCCAGTGCAGGAATTAATGTATGAGCGAGAAAAATTATCCAGTTTCAATTGATGAAGAAGCCCTCAAGGCAAAGCTAGATCCACTTTCTTATGAGGTATTACGTAATGCTGCAACCGAACGACCATTTACCGGTGAATACACAGACACCGATAAAGTAGGGGTCTATAAGTGCAAAGCGTGTAGCGCGGAACTTTTCCGCAGTGAAACTAAATTTCATTCCGGCTGTGGATGGCCTTCTTTCTATGCTCCAACTGCAGATGATGCCGTTGAACTCATTGAAGATCGCTCATTATTTCCCAGAGTGCGAACTGAAGTGCGATGTGCAGCTTGTGGTTCACACCTAGGCCATATCTTTAAAGGCGAAGGCTATGACGTTCCGACCGATGAGCGCTGGTGCATTAACTCTGTCTCATTAATCCTTGAGGATATTTAGTAGTCCAGCCCGCGGCTTTCATGGACTGCTTGATAGCAATACCAGGCAACAACACTTCGGTATGGATGCAATTTCTCACCTTTTAGATCTAAGGTTTTGGCAGAAGTTTCTACTTTCCTTTTATGGATCATGTCCCAACCCCGTCGCACCGCTAAATCTCCAGTAGGCCAAACATCTAAACGTCCCAATTGAAACATCATGAACATCTCAACAGTCCAACGACCAATTCCCCAAAGTGAAGTTAATTTGTCATAAATTTCTTGGTCATCATGAATGTCATCGATGGTATCTATAGGAATAGTTTTATCCACTACAGCCCCAGCCAAGCCCTTTAATGTGCGGGCTTTCGCACCTGAAACACCTATTTCTCGAAGCGCAATGTCATCAATCTTTATTAGCTTTTTGGCATTGATAGTTCCCTTACAGAGATCAACTAATCGCCCATGAATTGTCTCTGCAGCTTTTACGGCTAGCTGCTGGGAAATAACTGAACTTACTAAGGACTCAAAGTGAGACTCAGTTGGAGCGCTGCGACCTATGGTGCACAACGGACGACGCTCTATGAGCGGTGCAAACTTTCGATCCAACTCTGCAACTTCGGCGACAATACGTCGCATCTTTTGCGCAGAGTGGACAGCCATAAATTAGAGGGAGAAACGTGGATATTCGTCAGTAACCATAAGGAGTGCATAGCCAGCAACACGGTTCCAATAGGCAATAGTTCCAACTACACCTTCTGCACACCACTCAGGATAATTGCCAGTAAGAACAACACTTACCCAAGCAAAGATCGTCAAGAAGAATGAGTAGATGGCATAAACGATTCCAACAATGTAGAGAGGAATTGCTAAGAACCACTTCACGAGAGGCAGGTAACGATTAAGAGCTTTTGGATCTACTTCCGGAAAAGTCACGCTCACGACTTCATTTTCTTCAATCGATGGATATTCATCTGTTAATACGAGTAAGTAGGCATCCACTCGTGTTGAAAGTGAAAGAAATGCTTCATTAAATGCCAATACATAGGACGGATAGGCCTGACGGAAAACAATTGAAAGAGCTACTGGGAGAATAAAAAACCCAGCTACCCAAGCTGTATTGGTTGTGTCTAGTTGTTGCGGTGCAAAGGATGCAACGTAGATCGCCATAGGCACGATAAGAATGATGCGAAAAAGTGCAGTTAATCGATTTCGCTCGGTCAGGGACACATCAATCTGGGTTTCAATTTGATTACTCATAGGCGCCAATTTAGTCCGTATTTGCCTTGGGGTATTGCCAATTGCAGTGATAATGCTCTATTTTGCAGTCTCTTGCGGAATTATTTGCAGGTTTTTACAGTTTATGGAGGCCTAACGTGGCTGGAATCAAGGAAGTTGCTGAAGAAGCTGGGGTCTCCACGGCCACTGTTTCACGCGCTCTTCGCGGTCTTCACCATGTTAATGATTCCACTCGAGCAAAAATTATTGCAGCTGCCGAGAAATTAAGTTATCCACTCACGCCAACTAAGGGCAATACCGCCTCTGGACGAACAAACAGCGTTGGCGTTGTAGCACCATATATTTCACGTTGGTATTTCTCACAAGTAATTAGTGGGGCAGAACAGGCCCTGCGTGAAGCCGGACTTGATCTTCTTCTTTATAACTTCAGCCAGATGAAAGGCCGTGAAAGGTTATTTCAACACCAGTTACTCAAGGGCCGCGTTGATGCACTCATTGTTATTAGCTTGCCGCCAACTGTTGAAGAGTTTGATTCCATGCTCAGCCTTGGAATCCCGATTGCCTTAGTTGGTATGGAGCATGAGAAGTGTGCTTCAGTAAAAATTGATGATATTGCTGGAGCTCGTTCTGCAACTCAACATTTAGTTAATCAAGGTCATAAGAAAATCGGATTGATGTCAGGGCGTCCTGATGATCCATTTAACTTCAGCGTTCCACAAGATCGGCGCAAAGGTTTTATGCAGGTGTTGGCTGAAAATGGCCTGGAGTGGTTACCTCAAAGAGAAGTCCATGGTGATTTCACAATGCACACCGCCGCCCGCGCTATGGATGATTTATTAGCACGTCCCAATCGCCCCACAGCCATTTTTTGTGAATCAGATGAGATGGCTATGGGAGCCATGCAAGCACTTCGCAGACATGGATTAAAAGCACCAGATGATATTTCTATTGTCGGCTTTGATGGTCATGAGATGGCAGAGTTTTCAGAGCTAACAACTATTGAACAGCCCGTGCAACTGATGGGTGAAATGGCAGCATGGTCGATTATGGAGAGGTTGCGCAAACCAAATATTGATCCTCCCTCACTAGTACTTCCAACAACATTGGTTGTAAGAAACTCAACGCGTCGAATTAGCCCAGAAGAGGCTTAGTTTTAGCCTCTTTCACTTAATGAGCGAGGCAGGGTAACCTTGCCGCCATGTCTGATAACAACGTTGTTGCGCCGGCACTGAGCGAGCTTCTTACCCATAGCTCTGAAAAGTGGCGAGGATTTCCAGCAGATGTTTTGCCACTTCCAGTAATGGAGATGGACTTTCCAATAGCCCAGCCAATTCGCGATGTGTTAATTGAGATGGTGAATCACTCAGACCTTGGATATTTAGGCCCAGTTCCTGAGTTAGCTGATGGCTTCGCAGTTTTTTGTGCCCAGCGATGGGGTTGGGAGATAGATAAGTCTCAGGTAAGAATTGCAGCCGATGTTGGAGTTGGCTGCGTTGAAGTTTTGCGCGTCTTTACTAAGCCAGGTGATCGCATACTCATCAACTCGCCTGTCTATCAAAATTTCTACAATTGGCTAAACGAAGTTAAGTTAGAAAAAGTTGATATACCTTTCATAAACTCTGGTTCACAAAGTGATGATGTCAATCCTTGGACTTTAGATTTAGATGAAGTTGAAAAAGCCTATGCATCTGGAATTAGGGTTCACTTATTGTGTTCTCCTCATAATCCACTGGGTCGCATCTATTCACGTGCTGAACTGACACGAATTGCAGATATGGCTAAGAAGTACGGCGTGATTGTTATCAGCGATGAAATTCATTCACCTCTTGTATTCAAAGGACATGAATTTGTTCCATTCTTGGCCATCAGTGAAACGGCACGAGAAGTTGGAATTACAGTTACTTCTGCCTCAAAAGGCTGGAATATTGCAGGTCTTAAATCAGCATTAATCGTTTCCCAAAATGCTGCCATCGATGAAGTCTTGGCCCTGATGCCACCGGCAGTTAAATTTCGATCTTCAATTCTTGGAGCATTTGCATCAGCTGCTGCTTTCAAAGATGGCGGAATGTGGCTAGATTCTGTGTTGGCCACATTGCAAGAAAACTCTGTGATGGTGCGAGATTTACTCAGTGCCAAGTTGCCTTCAGTTAAAACTCATTTACCCCAGTCCAGCTATGTTGCTTGGCTTGATTTAACTTCATTGAATTTGGGGGAAAATCCTGCGCAAACATTGTTAGAGCGCGGCAAGGTGGCCTTTAACGCCGGACATATGTATGGGGCACAAAGTTCACAGTTCGTGCGTTTGAATTATGCAACGAGCCCAACTATTTTAACTGAGGCAATTGATCGAATTGTGAAATCTTTGTAGTGACAGATTATGACGTTGCAATAATTGGTGGTGGCCATAACGGTCTAGTTGCAGCAACATATTTAGCTAAAGCTGGAAAATCAGTAGTAATCCTTGAAGCAAATTCAGAAGTTGGTGGAGCAACAACGAGTGTTAGAGCATTTCCCCAATACGATGCGATGCTCTCTCGTTATTCTTATTTAATCTCCCTTCTGCCTGATCAGATTGTTACTGATCTGGGCTTAGATTTTGAATGCATTTCGCGAAAGGTTTCTAGCTACACCCCTTATTCTCGAAATGGAAAAGATTCAGGGCTATATGTTGCCCGTCAGTGGGATAAACAAACGCACGATTCATTTATGGATTTGGATCCAAGCGGTGCTGAGTGGGCGGCTTGGCAGGATTTCTACAATGAAATTGCAGAATTTGCACTCAAAATCGCACCATCGATGCTGCATCCTCTTAAGTCTCGAAGTGAGTTAAAAGCAGAGATTAATATGCCAAAAGTATGGGATTACTTGATGGAGCGCCCAATTGGTGAAGTGATTGAAGCACGCTTTAAGGATGATTTAGTTCGTGGTGTTATTTTGACCGATGCTCTAATTGGAACGTTTTCTTCAGCTTTTGAAATGCAAGCAAATATATGTTTCTTATATCACTTGATCGGAAATGGCACCGGTGAATGGAAAGTTCCACGCGGTGGAATGGGCGCTCTTGTTAAAGAGTTAGTACGTGTGGCAACTGCAGCTGGAGTAGAAATTAGAGTGAACTCTAGAGTGAGTTCAGTTGAATCAAACACAGAAAGTGCAACTCTCATACTTGCAGATGGATCATCTGTTACCTCTAGTTATGTATTAAGTAATGCTGCTCCACAAGTCTTGGCGCGACTTCGAGGGAAAACGCCACCAGTTAGCCTAGAAGGCTCACAAATGAAAATTAATATCTTGTTGAAGTCATTACCTGAATTAAAATCTGGAATCGATCCACGGTTGGCATTTGCAGGAACATTTCATGCACATGAATCTTTTGCAGAATGTGAATCAACATATCTGCAAGCCAAGGGCGGTAATGTGCCGGAAAAACTCCCGATTGAAATGTACTGCCACACATTAAGTGATCCATCAATTCTGAGTGCTGAACTACAAGATGCTGGTTATCAAACCCTTACACTCTTTGGTTTACACACCCCCGCGGCACTCTTTGATGCTGATAATGAAGCTGCAAAAGCTGCTGCCTTAAAGGCTGCGCTGGCTTCACTGAATCAATACTTAGTTGAACCCATTGAAAATGTAATCGCTGCCATAGAAGTTAAATCACCTTTGGATATTGAGGGCGATGTTGGGCTACCTCGAGGCAATATCTTCCACAAAGACTTGAGTTTTCCTTTCCGTGAAGATAACCAGGTAGTGCGCTGGGGTGTAGAAACAGATGATCCACGTATCTTTATCTGCGGAGCAGGTGCTATTCGCGGGGGTGGAGTGAGCGGTATTCCAGGCCACAACGCTGCGATGGCAGTGCTGGAAGCATCAGCATAGGATTAGCAGA
>Ga0194048_10000016_pt1 | contig 74425 bp, 77 predicted proteins | sample JunL225m_MetaG_FD_161685 | JGI IMG/M metagenome (GOLD analysis project Ga0194048, IMG submission 161685) | Anoxic zone freshwater microbial communities from boreal shield lake in IISD Experimental Lakes Area, Ontario, Canada - Jun2016-L222-5m | ecosystem: Environmental > Aquatic > Freshwater >...
GCTATTACACAATGCAGTGGTTTCAATCAGGGGTGACAACTACAGTGGATCTAACTGGTGGTATAATGGTGATGTATGGGTATATGCTCAACAAAAAACAACACCAAATCAAGCCCCACTATTCGGTGTATATGACGATGCCGGCATTAATTTTGCTGACCAATCAGTATACAGTAGTTCATTTGCAGGCACAAAAATATTTGGATATGCTGTTGGAACAGGAACAGCTGACCCAGTTTTAGGATTTCCATTGCAGTATAAGAATGTGAATAATGTTGGAGATTATCTATTCAACAATTATTTCATGACCGACTCGTTTAGTAATTTTAAAACAAACGGTGCTGTTGATATTATTAACATTGCTGGAAACTATTTAAAAATAAATTCAACATCGAGCGAATCATTTGCAGATGTGTGGGTTGAAAAAATTGATCAACAAATTCCTATTATTCAATTCCAAGTTATGGAAGCAGACGGAATTTATGTTCAACTAAGTGCAATTGATACCCCCGGATACACTAAAGATTTAACAATAGAAGTATTTGTTAATGATATTAAGAAAATAGCCAATGTTGATTATGTATTCACAGTTGACGGGGCAGCCGCATATGTTGTATCTACTACTACTTTTTCAGCTAACGATAGAATCTTAATTAAACTTTACACTAAAAAATTCCCTAATGCTAATGGCTACTACGAAGCACCGATTAATTTAACTAATAATCCGCTCAACGGTTCAATTGATAACTTTACATTTACTGAAATTAGCGACCATGTAAAAACCATTGTCGATAACAACAATAAGTTTTTTGGAACATTCCCCGGAGCAAGTAATCTTAGAGATCTTGCAGACATTAGTTCATACGGCTCAAGACTAGTAAGCCATAAGAATCCAATAAGTTTTGCTCATTATTTCTTAGGACTTAAAGAACACAATCTTATTGATGCAACACGCAAAGTTTCTATAGACTACAATCAATTTAAGACTAATTTAATCAAGCACGTTACTGATCTTAAAGGACTTTATACTCCGACCGAAGCATTAGACACTGCATTAACGGTAATGAATTCTTCTAAAGATAGCACGTTTCCATATAGCTATTCAGATATGTTGGCCTACGGAAAAGATTATTCAGTAAGAACATACACAGTTGCAAATTCACGCAATGTTCAATACAGTCTTGAAAGCACATTTGATAGCACAGTATTAAGCGAAAGAGCAATCTTAGTCTACCGCAATACTCAGTTATTAATTAGAGGTATAGATTATCATATTGAACAGTTTATGCCGAGCATTACAGTTACCGCTGTATTGATTGCTGGCGACACAATTACTATTAAAGATTATTCTAGCACAGTAGGCAGCTATATTCCGCCTACTCCTACTAAACTTGGTTTATATCCAAAGTTTACTCCTGCTATCTATATTGATGATACCTATGCAGGCGATCCACAAACAGTTATCCAAGGACACGACGGTAGTATTACCGTAGCGTTTGGTGATTATAGAGATGATGTTTTATTAGAATATGAAACAAGAATTTACAACAATTTAAAAATTATCTATAACCCAGATCTTTTAGATATCAATACTGTAATGCCTGGAGCATTTAGAAATAATGCGTATTCACTAAAAGAAGTTACTCACCTAATATCACCTGATTTTTTAAGATGGGCAGGATTTTTTGGAGTTGATTATCAAACAAATTCGTCCTTTGATGAGTTAAACTCATTTACATTTAACTATTCATCAAACATTGACAGCCTAGATAAAAATCCGTTGCCTGGATACTGGAGAGGTGTTTACAAATATTTCTACGACACAGATCGTCCTAACACCCATCCTTGGGAAATGCTTGGCTTTACAGAAATGCCAGCATGGTGGGAGCCAACATACGGCCCTGCTCCATATACAAGCGGAAATCAAATCCTATGGGACGACCTAGAAGCCGGCCGCAATGCAAATACTGACACAATTGATGCGTTATATGTTCGCCCTGGACTAAGTGGAATACTTCCGGTTGATTCAAGTGGAAACCTAAAGAGTCCTACAGACACCGGGTTAGCAACTACTCCTATTGTTAACCTAGCAGACCCGCATAGATTAGTTGTATTACGTAGCGAACAGATTAGTAGTAACTGGCAGCCAGGCGATTGTGCTCCGGCCGAGACAGCATGGCGCCGCAGTAGCTACTGGCCATATGTGTGCCAGTCATTGCTTGCATTAACTAACCCCGCAACATATGCGGCCGCAATGTTTGATACAAGCCGTATGACCCCAAACAAATTTGGTCAATACAAATATGGCCCTAACGAAGAATTTTTAAATCCGTCTAAGGTTGTATTATATAGAGATACAGTTGATAGCACTCGAGTATTAGCATCAGGATACAGTGTGTTTATTATTGAAGCTGGAATCAATCGAAATGTAAATTATTTAGAAGGATTAAAAACTGATCTTGCTAATTTAAATTATAATCTAATGGCCAAACTTGGCGGCTTTGCAAGTAAAGATAAGCTTCGAGTAACAATTGATGCTGTTGATCCAACTAGTCCTTATCCTGGAGTGTTAGTTCCGTCTGAAGATTATCAGATATTCTTTAATCAAAGCACCCCTGTTGAAAGCATTAATGTTTCAGGATTAATTATTCAGAAAACTACAACAGGATATGCAGTAAGAGGATATGATAAGTTTAAACCTTATTTTACAGTATTCACTCCATACGCATCCAATGCTGATCAAACCGTAAGAGTTGGCGGCATAAGTGAAAGTTTTGTCAACTGGACAGTTAACACAATCTATGCTGCCGGACAAGTTGTATTTTATAATGACAGATATTATAGAGTAATACAAAAGCATAACAGCGGTACCACGTTTGATCTAACCTATTACCAGAGCTTGCCTTACTTGCCTACAGTGGGCGGAGTTGGTGTATATCGTCGCACTGCATTTGATAACGTAGAAACTATTGTATCTTATGGTGTAGAATATACAACTATTCAAGAAGTCTATGACTTAATTGTGGGCTACGGCGAATGGTTAATGTCTAAGGGATTCGTATTTGATGAGTTTAACAACACACTAGAACAAGTGTTAGATTGGAACTTTACCGCTAAAGAATTCTTATATTGGACCACACAGAATTGGGCAGTTAATTCTGTAATTACATTAAGTCCGTTTGCTAACAAATTAATATTTAGATCTAATAGCGGAGTAGTTGATAGCGTTGTTAATAACTTCTACGAATATAGTTTATTAAAAGCAGACGGTGCACCATTTCCTCAACACAAATTTTCAATTGTTCGATTAGATGGAGAATTTAGCCTATCAACAGTTAACACTACAGACGGCATATTTTTTGCAAGATTAAATGTTGTGCAAAAAGAACATGCTATTGTATTCAACAACTATACATTGTTTAACGATGTAGTATATGACATTGGCTCAGGGTATCGTCAGCGTCGTATAAATCTTAAAGGATTTAGAACACTTGGCTGGAACGGTGACTTCTTTAGTCCGGGCTTTGTGTTTGATCAGGCAAATATTACTGATTGGAAAAAATTTGTTGATTATGGTATCGGTGAAGTTGTTCGTTTCTCAGGAAAATACTACACCGCCCCTAAGAGTATTTCTGGAACCGAAGCGTTTAACATTGACCAGTGGATTCTATTAGGTAGCAAGCCAGTATCACAACTAATGCCAAACTTTGATTATAAGATTAATCAATTTGAAGATTTCTACAGTTTAGACATTGATAACTTTGATGCTGGCCAGCAAGCAATGGCACAGCACTTAACTGGCTATACTCCTCGCACATACCTAAATAATATCATTGGTGATCCAATTGCAGAATACAAATTCTATCAAGGATATATTCGTGAGAAAGGTACAAAAAATCCTTTAACTAAATTAGGTAAGGTCAGTTTAAACAACTTCCAGAGCTCTATTGATTTCAACGAAGAGTGGGCATTCCGTATTGGATACTATGGCGGATATAATACATATCAAGAATTAGAAACTCAATTAGAGTCTACTAAGTTTATTGAAAATCCACAAATTATTGAATTCATTGATACCAAGCCAACCGGGTCAACGACTCCTGTGTATTACAAAGACTTGGCAGACATAATTGTTGCTCCAGAAGATTTTAATATAGAGCAAGCCTTTCCAACATCGACCACAGGCACATTTGAATTGCCAGTAGCAGGGTATGTTCGATTCAACGATGTTACTGCAACCGCATACAATAAAAACAGCGTTCTTGATATTGCTAACAATAAATCTATTATTGAAGGTAACACTATCTGGTTAGGCTTTAAAGAAAATGGCGAATGGGATGTTCTACGTGCTACACAAGTTCCTACAGTTATTATAGGAGTAGGCATTAATGTACCAGGGCAGTCGTTAACCGTTGCCACATATTACCCTCATCAATTAGCAGTGGGTGATTTAATTAGCATAAGCAGAATAGCAGATACTATTGATCAGTGTTATGTTGTGGCTGAAATTATAAGCCCAAATCAATTTATTGTTGGATCAACACTATCATCTCTGCCAGCAGTTTCTGGAACTATTTCAGGCTTACTATTTGCATTTAAATCTTCAAGACTATCTGCATTTGATGACTTAGCAAATGTATCATATCTCGAAAGATGGAACTATGATGAAAAGGTGTGGGTTGATGATGACGGTACTGGCAAGTGGGCAGTATATAAAAAGACAGATAACTATACATCTTTAAACTATAATAATACACTTGATAAGCCAGGGCAACAGTTTGGTTCAAAAGTTATTGCAGACGACAACTATAATCTAGTGGTAGTAGCAGCGCCGCAATATGAAAATATCAACACTGATGAAACAGGCCGCACATTTATCTTATCAAGAAGCTTTCAAAGCGAGCCACAGCTTGCATTTAGCTATTCATTAAACGATAGTTTGCATGTATACCATACCGGCACAGAAACTTTGTTGGGTGCAAGTTTGGCACTAGATGCCGCCGATAATTTGTTAATTGTTGGAGCACCTGCAACTGGCTACGTTAAATCTACAACAGGAACTTATGTTGTTTCTACAGGTTCTTCAACACTGTCTTATAAACGACAAGGTGTTGTTAAATTATCTACATTAGATTTCAACAATAGTCAAGAAGCATTACAGACTGTAATAACAACTCCTAATCCTGCAAATACTTCTTCCTTTGGCACAAGTATTTTGTATTCAACTTCTACTAATAGGTTATTAGTAGGAGCACCGGGCGAGAATAAAGTTTATGCATTTACCGTAACATTATCTACTACGTCTATTTCTGTAGCAAACAACTTTGCCGCAATTACGGCTCCACTATCTCTTAATACTGGAAGTAGTTTTGGTTATGCAATCGCATCGAGCTCCGCTGAAAAAGTTGCAGTAGCAGCGCCTGGCTTTATGTCCACTAGTTCAAATGGCGCAGTTTACATTTACGATCTATCCTCAACTTCAACATATATACAACAGATTACTGGTGACAATTTAAATATGGCCGGCACTGATATATTTGGCCTAACAGTTACAATGAGTCGTGACGGAAAGTATCTAGTCATAGGAAGCCCGGTTGCATATGATTCAGTCCGTGGAACACAATCAGGTGTTGTAGATATTTTTGCTTGGCAAACCAACAAATATGTTTACAAACAAAGACTGCATGCACCAATCACTTCAAGTGATATTAGCTTTGGACAAGATCTATCAATTAATGATGCTGGAAACTTGTTGATTATTTCCTCGCTAGGCAATGCTAAGACAACTAATATTTCGTTTGACAAGTATGCAACTCGCCTTAGCAATGCTATATCGACTTCTACTTATGGTTCAATATATGTTAACGATCCTACAAGTTCAGAGCGCACAAAACAAACTACATTTGATAGTGGATCTACACGATATCATTCTAAGATTTCTAATGCCGGCGCAGTGCATTCATATTGCCGTGAAAATGAAAAATGGGTATATGCTCAAGAAATATTTGATAAAAACATTTCTTCAAATAGCCAATACGGAAAGAGTGTTTTTGCAACCGATAATTCAGTGTATGTTGGTGCTCCTGGCCTATTGCCGAATGGTTCAGATCAAGGTGAAATTTTTGTATTCGATAAAATAGATACAGCAATTAACGGATGGTCATTATATAGAAATCAAGAACCGGCAGTTGACCTGTCCTTAGTTAACAGAGCAATGACAATTGATGCATCAACAGAACAAGTTCAAGATTATCTTGATATTATTGATCCATTGAAAGGAAAGATTTTAGGCACAGCTAAACAAGAATTAAAATATACAACTTCTTATGACCCAGCAATTTATAGTTTAGGTATTACAGGTGTTAACGTTAATTCTAATGCTAACTGGCTCGACGAGCATATTGGTGAACTATGGTGGGATTTATCTACAGTTAAGTATGTATGGTATGAACAAGGCGAGCTTGAATACAGAAAAAATAATTGGAACAGCATTTTCCCAGGTAGCACAATTGATGTTTACGAGTGGGTTCGTTCACAGTATCTTCCAGCCGAGTGGAGCGAAATAGCCGACACCGCCGACGGATTAACACGTGGGATTAGTGGCCAACCTAAGTTTACAGACAATTCAGTTATTTCGGTTAAGCAGGTTTACAATAGTGTTTCTAATTCATTCTCTAATGTATACTATTATTGGGTTAAGAATAAAGTTGTAATTCCAACCAACGTGCCAAGTCGCAGAATAGCTGCATTTGAAGTAGCACAACAAATTGCCGATCCACTCGGGTCAAGTAGCAAGTTCTTGGCAGTAATTAGTCCTAATGCAGTAATGTTAGGCAATTCAAAATCCGCAGTTGGGTCCGATCAAATTAACTTAAACATCGCATTTGATTATATTAATGATGCCGCCAACCGCCATACCGAATGGTTGCTGTTACAAGAAAACGATCCAAATAGTAAACCTAATTGGTTGCTAGAGAAAAAATTAATTGATAGCTTACTTGGCCACGATGACTTAGGAAATCCAGTACCAGATCCAAGCCTTCCTAGCAAACTAAGCTACGGAGTTGAAATACGTCCACGTCAAGGATTGTTTGTTGATCGATTTGCTGCTCTTAGAAATATCATTGAGTTTGCTAATACAACACTGACTTCACAACTAATCACAGGACGAATTAGCTTTGACAATCTTGATGCTAAGGATGCAATTCCATCCGCTGCAGAATATGATAAGTTAGTTGAAGACATTTATAGTTTGGAATTAATTCCTACAAAATTGTTGACCACTGCAGAATTAACAGCAGGACCAACACCAGACGGAAAACTAATATCAGTAGCTATTAGCGACCCGGGTTACGGTTATATTACACCTCCTACAATTGAAGTAATCGGCGACGGAACTGGAGCAGTATTAGAAGCGGTTCTTAATGATGCTACTCAAGTAGTGGGTGTTAATATTATTAATCCAGGGTCAGGCTACTCTGTTCCTCCAACATTAGTAGTTCGTCCATACACTGTAGTTGTGCAGACAGACTCAACAGTTGGCGGCAAGTGGTCAGTATATATTTGGAACAAGAGTCAATCCTTATGGATTAAGTCAAGAACTCAAGACTTTGACACAACACAATATTGGAAATATATTGATTGGTCAAGCACTGACTATGATCCTTTAAAATCAATCGCAACTACAGTGGCATCACCGTATGCACTAGCGGTGTTACAACAGTTATCAGTAAACACATATGTTAAGGTAAAGAATGGCGGTGACGGCAGATATCTAATTCTTAACAAAACAGACGGCACTGGTGGAACATTTGACAATGACTGGGATTTAGTATATTCAGAAAAAGGCACAATTCAATTCTTAGATATTATTTGGAATCTAACCGATTCATTATATGCTTGGGATGAAAAAACTGGATTTGATCAAACAGAATACGATCAGAGTCCTGATAAAGAAATTGCTTATATCTTATTAGCTCTTAAAGATGACATATTTGTTAATGAGCGTAGAATATATTGGAATCAATTGTTCTTTAAATCAGTTAAGTATGCTTTAACGGAACAAAAATTCCTAGACTGGGCATTTAAAACAACATTTATTAGTGTTACTAACAATGCTGGAAGTCTTGACCAACGTCACACTTACAAATTAAGAAGTAGTGCAGATTACGAAAGTTTCTTGAATGAAGTTAAACCATACCATACCAAGGTTAGAAGATTTACAGAAACATATACAAGCACAGAGGTAACAAAATCATTTACCACTGACTTTGATTTGCCACCTTACTATAATACTGCAACATTAAATTTTAGCAAAGTAGAATTTGGTAATAATATTTTATTACAGTATCCATGGAAATCTTGGTATGACAACTATGCATACAGTATAGAAACAATCGATGTGTATGATGGCGGTAGCAATTATTCACAAACACCAACGGTTACTATTGTTCCTGCGGCAGGTGATAAAGGGCACGGAGCAACAGCCGTAGCCTTTATTTCATTAGGCAAAGTTAGTAGAGTTATTGTTACTAATCCAGGTAGTGGATATACAGCAAATCCTACAATAGTATTCAATGGTGGCGGAAGCACTACATTAACCGCTGCTCGTGCAGTGGCACGTCTAGGACACAATAATGTAAGACATAACGGTCTTACAATAAAATTTGACCGCGTTAGTGGCCGTAGAGAAATTGGGAATCAAACGTTTACCGACACATTCCACGGCGACGGCGAAGCTCTTACATTCCCACTAACTTGGGTCCCTATAGCTGAAAAATCTTTAATTACATTGGAGGTTAACGGCGGACTACAGTTAATAGATGCATATACAGTTGAATATAAAGAAGCAAAATATAGCCCACAGCCAAATACTACATATACAAAAAAGTATGCAACTTTAAGACTTAATTTTATTCCTGCCAAGGGCGATGTTATTACTATTGAGTATCCAAAGGATGTAGATTTATATACAGCCGTTGATCGTATATTTGATTATTACGAACCTACTAGCGGCATGCCAGGTAAATTCCCTGATCAACTTATGTCTGGCTTATCATATTCTGGTCTTCAGGTTGATACATTGCCATTCAACTTTGCCGGTGGCTGGGATGTTATTCCTTACGGAGCATCACCGTGGGACAACTATTCTACCGAAGTAGGATATTTTTCCTTTATAACAACGTCTACTGCAACACAAGCATTTACACTCAGCGATACTGTTATTAGCACAGGCACCCAGGTAAATGTATATGTTAAATCGGCAAATGATACAAGTTTAACTGGAACACGGATCGATGGTACTGGAACTAGTTCCATTCCTACTATTATTGGATTAGGAACAGGCGCAGTTGATTATATCGAAATCCTAAGTTCAGGATTGGGATACACTTCCACTCAGTTAACTATTACAATATCAGCACCTAATACATTAGGCGGCACACAGGCAATAGTAGGAGATAATTATACACTATCTCCAAGCGGCGATGGAAGTATCACTAGTATAAATTTAGATCCACAGTACCAAGGCAGCGGATATACATCTGCTCCTATTGTAACTATTACTGGTCCTTCTACAGTGACTGCCTATGCTAAAGCAGTATTAAAAGCAGAGTTTATAACAACCGCTTCTACAGTTACGCAAACATCAATTACTATACCTTCAAGTGCGTTTGGGACTCCAAATAATCAGGTTGTGTTTAGATATTCCGACAGCGACGGCACTGTATTGCCAACAGATGAATACAGTTTGGATTCTGTTATCAGTGGCGGCGACCTTGCTTATACAACTGCATTAGGAATTACTCCTAGTGAAATTATTCTAGACGGTGGCTCAACAAGCACTAGACATCTTACAGGAATGATGGATGACGGATTCTTAAATCCAATTAACAGTCCTGCTCCTGAAGAGTGCATTCCTGGGCAGATTAGAGAATCTATAGGTATTAGTGTATATACACAACCTGTTGATACATCACCTGTAATTACTAACAAGAAATACTTTGTTGACGGAACTACAAGCACATTTGTCCTTGGAATTAAACCTACTAATATAGATTCAGTAATTGCTATTTTTAATAATATTAAATTAGACACTGACCAATATGTAATAGACTATGCATTAAACACATTTACTTTTAGTGCGCCTAATCCTGGAACAGGATGGTTAAGTTTGACATCTATGCAACTTGGAGCGGTACAGTTATTAGATGCTAGCTATGAAACCATTACAACAACTGGAACTACTTTATTAAGTGCAGTATCATTTGCTGATGTTGGCTCTAATGGTACAAGTGCATATGTAACGGTAGATGGTGTACCGGCAGTAATGGGAGTTGACTATGCTTTAAGTAGCTATCGCTCACGTGCAAGATTTACTTTCTATAAAACAGGAAATATTCAAACTTATTTGTTTAGAGGCGAAGTAAAATCATTCAGCGAAATTACAGAACAGATTATTAATGTTACAACTGGATCAACTACATTTGACCTATTACAACCGCCTGGTAATTTAGGTCCATATCATAGTCAAGTTATTGTAACTAAAAATCAGTTACGTTTAAATCCGCCAGTAACTACATATTACAAAGTATCGGGTAATAATTTAATTTACAATATTAGCGAATCTATTATGTATCCGCCACGTGCGATTGATTTATTAAGCATTGAGGTTTATGTTAACGGAGTTTTATCACCACCAGTAAGGGGATGGAGATTAAATCAGCAAGACGGACAAATCCATTTTTCTACAAGTGTAATAACTGACGGCGATGTTATCGCTGTTGTAGTGAAGGCCGGTAATGAATATCTGATTGAGAATAATCAACTAGTATTAACTACAGCCGCGACAATTGGCGATACACTACATGTAACTACCTTTACAAATCACGATCCTGATTTTATTCGTTCAGAACGATATAACGGTAACAGCTCTAATTATTATAAGATGCAAAGAGCAGTTGTTGATTCCTCATATGTATGGGTTACCTATAACGGCGTGCCATTGATTGCTAACTTAGATTTTAGTGTAGGCACCGACGGATATATCATAAGAGTTCGCAACGGTTTATATCAAGGAACTACAGATAACATAGTAATAACCAGTTTTGCAAAAATTGATTCTCAATTAACTGCTTACAGAATTTTCAAAGATATGTTAGGACGCACTCATTATAAGAGATTAAGTTCTGAAAATTCTACAGTGGTGATTCAAGATTTCCTTATTTCAGATGAAGTAATACTAGTGCAAGATGCTAGTATGCTAACTCCACCAAATATTTTAATTAATACTCCTGGTATTGTATTGATTAATGGTGAGAGAATTGAATTCTTTACAATTAACGGAAACGAATTAGGTCAGTTACGTAGAGGCACACTAGGTACTATGCCTCCAACTATACAGCCTGCGGGATCAACAGTGGTCGATCAAGGAAGTTTGCAAACACTGCCTTTTGTTGAGTTTGTTCAAAATTATGTAACAGCTACAACAACTTCTACGCAACTTACTTTTGATCTTGCTGGCCATATTACATTTAATACAAGCACATCATACACTGATCAGATTGAAGTTTATTATGGTGGAACACCGCTATTAAAACCCGGCAAAGCAACCACAGTTCTACATGATTTTGATTCGTCATATGATAGTAGATCTGATGAGGCAGCAATGTCTCCTGGATTTACAATGACAGGAACAACGCTAGTTATTTCAACAACCAGCAACATTACATTAACTGGTGGTGTAAAACTAGAAGTAATTTCTCGTAACTCAAAAGTATTTGGAGATAACAAATCTCCTGAAATGAAATTTTTATTAGATAAGACAGCATCATTACCGGTTGGTACCTTTGACTATGCCAATACTGAAGCACTAGTATACTTAGAATCAGGGTTAATATTAACCGACGAAGAAGACGGACCATTAGAAGGATTATAACATGACAAGAATTACACAACTACCACTTGCAACAACAATTTCAGAAACAGGAGTATTTGTTATTGTAGATGACGGAATAACAAAAAAACTTACCTGGCAAACATTACGATCCGGTGCGCTGAAAGGCGACACAGGCGCTAGCGGTCCGACAGGGTCAACGGGGCCAGCTGGCCCAACCGGTCCACGAGGCACCACAGGAACAGCGGCATCGGTTGCTGTTGGAACAGTAAGTATTGTCTCTGGCAATCCTACAGTAACCAACGTTGGCGATATGTATACTGCTGTTTTAAACTTTGGCTTACCACAAGGTCCTAAAGGCGATACAGGAACACAGGGAGTTGTTGGCCCAACAGGTCCACAGGGAAATACAGGAACACAGGGAGTAGCTGGTCCTACTGGTGCTCAAGGCGCCCAGGGATCGTCTTCTACTATCCGAGTTGGCACAGTAACTACTGGAAGTCTTGCAGTTACCAACACTGGTACAATTAATAATCCAGTATTTAATTTTGTTATTCCAGCAGGCCCCACTGGCGCAACAGGAGCTACTGGGTCTACAGGAACACAGGGAGTAGCTGGCCCACAGGGAAATACAGGAACACAGGGAGCAGCTGGCCCACAGGGAAATACAGGAACACAGGGAGCAGCTGGTCCTACTGGTCCTAAGGGCGATACAGGAACCTACATATTAGTTACTGCAACTACTACAGTTCTTGGCGGTGTTAAGATCGACGGAACATCCATTACTATTGACGGCAGCGGAGTTATTAGTTCTACTGGCGGTGGTGGCAGCGGATTAACAAGTAGAACTACAGCATCGATTACTACAGTTTCATTAACTGTTGGTGCTAGCACAACAACTAATATTGTTGGATACAAAGGATATGCATTAATGAGTATTCAAACATCTGCCGGCGCTTGGGTTACAGTGTATTCAAGTGCAGCCGCAGCCACAGCAGATGCTGCCCGTTCTATTGCAACAGATCCTACAGCAGGTAGTGGCGTAATTGCTGAAACTATTACAACAGCTTCAGGAACAACATATTTTAGTCCAGGAGTATTTGGTTATAGTAGCGAAGCAATTCCTAGCACTAATATCCCTGTTAAAGTTTACAACAACAACGGAACAACAACACCTATTACTGTTACACTAACATTACTTAAACTAGAAGCATAATATGTCTATTACTCCGACTATTTCAACAGAAGAACTTACAATAGGTGTGTATCTCAAACGAGATGCACACGAAAATGGTATGACCTTACAGGAATATACTAACGGAGTTATAGCCGGGACACAACCAACACTCGAGCATGATGCCTTTGTGTATCAGTTTGGAGCAACAGACGATGCAATTGATTTAGTTACAGAATGGGCCGTAACAAATAATTTAACAGTGTTAGAATCGCACCACGGTACAGCCGTAGTAAAATTATCAGGCACCGCAGGGCAGTTCAATAACTTATTTGGCATTGAATTACAAACAGTTACTGATTCTAATAGGACATACAGTTCTTATACCGGACACTTTATTGTTCCTTCTGAAATTAATGATGTTGTTGAAGCAATATTAGGAGTTGATGAGTCAGGCACCCTTATGCATAATGCCACCATGGAGGCAAGTAATGCTGGTCCGTTTGATCCAAATGTTATAGTAGGCCCGACTCCTGTTGATCATGCTCTTGCATATAAATTTCCAAGAACACCTGGCACTAATCAACAACAAGGATCAGGCGCATGTATAGGAATTATTGAACTTGGCGGCGGATGGACTACACAAAATTTAACCAGCTCATTCAGTAGAATTGGTTTATCAAATCCCGTAGTAGTAGATTATTCAGTCGATGGCGGAACAAACAATCCAGGGGTGTATGATGCATATGGAGCAAGTGCTGAAGTTATGCTCGACATTTATTGTGCAGGCGCAGTTTCTCCCGGTGCAAAACAGGTGATATATTTTGCACCAAATACCTACATGGGATTCGTTGATACAATATTAGCGGCAGCAAATGATACTGTAAATAATCCTAGCGTTCTTAGTATTAGTTGGGGAACTACTGATACTAACTTTGGAACATTTTATCGAAATCTATATGAATCTGCATTTCAAACAGCAGTTGCAAGAGGGATTACAGTTTTTGCATCCACCGGCGACTATGGAGTAAGAGCAGTTAGTGGCGGTGGCCTTTATACCCTTGATTATCCAGCATCGAGTCCTTATGTAGTAGGTGCGGGCGGCACAGTTATATCAATCAATAACGATTACACTATTGCTAGTGAAGTGGCATGGGGAACAGCAGGCGGCTCTACTGCCGGCGGCGGTGGAGTTAGCACACTATTCAGTGTACCGAGCTGGCAAACAGGGCTTGTTTCCACTACCTACCCGGGTAGCACTGCAACAACAATCACTGGTAGGTCGATTCCTGATGTATCTACAATGGCCGCGGGTTATTCTTTTTATTGGTATAATTATACAAATTCAAGTAGCGCAGTTACTAACTCTTTTGGTACGTTTTTAGGCACTAGTGCCGTAGCACCGCTATTAGCAGGAATGATGGCCAGATTAAATCAAGCATCGGGAAAAAGAATTGGGTTTGTTAATGCAGACTGGTATGCTAATAGCACCACTTGCTTTAACGACATAACATCGGGCGATAATCACGGTGGTAATACTGTTGGTTATAGGGCCAGCTCTGGTTGGGATGCAGCAACTGGGTTGGGGTCTCCTAAGGGAAATATGCTTTACAAGTTATATAATACTGGTTCAACATTTCCTAAACTTAACTACGGATTTAGGCCAACCACTGGTAGCACATATCCTAGAAGACCAAGTATACGATAATATGCTTACTTTTATTAGCGAATAAATAACATTATGGAAGATTCAAAAGAAAACAAAATGACTGAAAACCAACAACAAATTCCTCAACAATCAAAGCCAAATGAGCAGGCAGGTCTGCACATCCAAGGGCATATCAAGATTTTTGACCCAGAAACTAAAGAAGTATTCATTGATAAGCGTAACGCTATTCACTATGAAAACTTTAGTATTGGTCTAGCACAGGCTATGAGCAATCAAGGCCAGGGATTTATCTCTGAAATGTGCTTTGGCAACGGCGGAAGTCGTATTGACCCTACTGGGATCATTACATATTTGACTCCAAATAGTGTTGGATTAAATGCTGATCTATATAATAAAACATATACTAAGAATATCGATTCTAACAGCACACTAAATTTAGATCCATCTAGAAATTTTATGGAAGTGCGCCATATTACAGGCACTGCATATACTGATATTTTAGTAAGCTGTTTGTTAGACTTCGGCGAGCCAAGTGGTCAACAAGCATTTGACCAAAGTACCGGTAAGACAGATTATATATTTGATGAATTAGGGTTACGAGCTTATAGCCCAGAGGGAGCAGGCGCAGGTATGTTACTAACTCACGTTATTTTTCACCCTGTTCAAAAGTCATTGAATAGATTGCTACAAATAGATTACACAGTTAGAATTCAAAGTCTAACTAACGGGGCATAATAATGGGCGAATACAGAATACTCTACTCTGATCCGGCAAAAAATAGTAGTCCTATTATAGTTGCTGATAATTCGCTGAATAAAAATTCTACAAGTTTAACACTTGTTGGCCGTAACTATCCGGGATACGGAGAAACAGTTGAAACTGATCTAGTTCATCTGTTAGAAAATTTTGCGGCATCTAGTCCTCCTAGTAATCCTATTGAAGGACAGTTATGGTTTGATACTAGCGACCCTAGCTCTAAAGTATTAAAAATTAATGATGGCGGCATCAGCGGATCAAGATGGTCTCCTATTAATGGAGTATTTCAACAGCCTAATACACCTACTAATGTTAAGACTGGCGACATCTGGGTTGATACTGCTAATCAACAATTAAAGTTTTTTAATGGTACCGACTTTACCTTAGTTGGGCCAGACTTTTCGGGCGGATCAAGGACTGGAAGTTACCCTGCATCATTAATTGATACAGTTGGACAAACACATAACGTAATTATAAACTATGTCAATGATGAAGCTATTGAAATCATTGCTGCCTCAAACTTTACACCAAATCCTGTTATTAACGGGTTTGGATCTTTAAAGCCAGGCCTTAATATTTCATCTTCAAATGTAGGAACAATATCAACTCCTATATATCCACGAATTAATGGTATTGCAGAATCATCGTATAACTTACAGATTTCTATTCCATCAAGTCAAAAAATTACAGCTGATGCATTTTTAAGAAATGATATTGATCAGCGTATGTCAGGATCATTAAACATTGCTACTGACAACAACTCATTAAAGATTGGTGTAGATCCTACATTCTTGCTTTATAGATCTACTATTGGTAATAAGGCTGTCTTCTCAAACATTCAAAACAACGGCCAGTTTAATTTTATTATTAACGATTCTAATGGAACTCCAAATAATGTTTTAACAATGCTTGGCGAGAAAAAGTATGTCGGTATTAATAATTCCGGACCACAGTTTGAATTAGATGTTGTTGGATCTATTAAAGCTACATCAAGTGCTACAGTTGATACACTATATGTAACAAATACTACAGGCACTATTAATACAGTTGCAGGCAATGCTGTTCAAGTTGCAGGCGGAGTAGGTATAAGCGGCACGTTGGTAGTTACTGGGGAACACATTCTTCAAGGACCATTAACAGTTGGGCAAACTGTGCTTCCGGCAATTGTTCCGGATGATGTTCAATATTCGATAGTATTGCCTACAAGAGATGCTATCTATAATATGGGTGATAGCAAGTTAAGATGGAAAGCAGTATATGCTAATACATTCTTAGCAACTAACTCCGGAACTCAAGCACAGTTTGTTGGTAATGCAACTTCTGCAACAAAACTATCAACACCAAAGAATTTTTATTTAACGGGAGATATTACTGCTCCGACAGTTAGTTTTGATGGTTCGTCATATACTAATATTTTTACTGCTACTGCGCAGACAACATTGATTACAGGAAAAGCAAATACATCAACAACATTTGCTTCGGATTCAATATTAGTTTATAGCACAAGTACTACAAAGTTATATCAACACACTAAAAAAGATTTCCTTAAAGATATAAATTATTACGACATTGCTCCAGGAAATACTCCGTATAGCACTCCTTCTGGAAGTTTAGTTCCGGTCGGAACAATTCTACCCTACGTAGGGGTAACTGCTCCAGTAGGTTGGTTATTGTGTAATGGGCAGACTATTTTAATTTCAAATTATCAATATCTATGTACTAACACATTAGCTGGATATCCGTTTGGCGGCACCGGCGCATCATACAACTTGCCGAACATTCCTGACTTAGCATCGGGCATTAAATATATTATAAAATACTAAAATTATGAGTTATACATTAAAACTAACCAACGGTAAAATATTATTAACGTTACCTGATCAACAATCAGATGCTATTTCAACGAGTCTAACTTTAATAGGTAAGAACGTTAATGCCTACGGTACTGATCTTAATGATAACTTTGTAAGATTGCTAGAAAACTTTGCAAATACTTCTGAACCAACAAGTCCGTTAATCGGGCAAATATGGTTTAATACTGTAGAGCAACGTATGTATGTTTACAATGCAGCAGATGAATTTAAGCCAGTTGGTGGTCCAATCGTTTCTGCAATACAGCCTGCTGGAATAAGCAGAGGCGACTTATGGATTGATACCACATCTCGACAATTAAAATTTCATGACGGTGTTAATATAGTTGCAGCCGGTCCTGATTATGATTACTCTAAAGGTAAATCAGGTTGGGTAGTTGAAACAGTTACAGATAATGTTAACGGTGATCATATAATTGTTGGTTTATACACTAACGGAACACTACAAGGTATTTTAAGTGATGTAGCATTTATTCTTAGGTCAGATTTCCAAACAAGCACCGGAATGACCTCAGTTGGAGTTGGCTTTACTGCCAAGGCTCCGATGAAGTTTATTGGTACAGCAACAAATGCTGAAGCCATTAATGGTGTTAGTGGTGTTAATATTTTAGATCTATCTTCTACATTGCCACAGAATATGAATGCTCCGTTATGGATCTATAATGACGAAGGACTAACAGTAGGCACCAACGGAGATATCCAGTTATTTGTAACAGGAACTAACCGCGTAACTACAATGGCATTAGCCGGTGTGCAGGACTTTGATTTTATCGCTGCTACAAGTACCGGCACATTAAATCATATATTTTATTATAATGCAACTAATCAATGTTTAGGGGTTTACAATACTGATCCACAATTTGGAGTTGATGTAGTAGGTGATGTTCGTATTCAAGGAAATTTAGAAGTTTACGGTTCGTCAACATATATAACATCCGCTGACTTGCGAGTTGAGAACAAGGTTATCGAGCTTGGGTATTCAGATACTCTTACAACTGATCTAATGGCCAACGGCGGTGGATTAGAATTGCATGGCTCAACAACTAAAACATTTAAATGGTATAGTAGTGCTGATGCATGGACTTCAGGTGAAAATCTTGATTTAGCCTCTGGTAAAGTTTACAAAATTGGCGGTGTTGAAGTATTGAATGGTAATTCCTTGGGAGTTGCGGTAACTGCGGCCCCTGGATTAGAAACTGTTGGAATTTTAAATTCGCTAACAGTTGGTGTAATTCATATGGAAAATTATTCCATTGGAACCACATCAGGTGCGCCACTATTGCTTGGTGTTGCTCCAACTTCTAGTTTAGATGTGCAAGGATTAAAAATATTCAACGTTGGCAATATAAACTACTTAGATCCAGGTGATGTTGCAACTAACAAATCTTATGTTGACTCAGCAGTAGGTGTTGCTCGTGCAGGTCAGTTTGCTCCAACTATCGATGTTACAGGACATGCTACTACACCAGAAGATCCTAACTTAAACGTATTTGTTCTTGGTATGTTACAAATTATGTTACCACCAACAGACCCTAGTCCGTATGGTGTTCCAGAAAACGGTCGTGCTCGAGTATTAGTAACACGATATGCATCTGGTGCAGTTTCTGCAGTTAGTGACAACATCGGATTCAATAGTGAAAGTGTTTATAGAGCAGGAACTAGCACACCGGTAAACGTTGTGCAATATCAAACAACTTATGTTGCATCAATAACTGTACCAGCAAGAAATTTAGCAATCAACAGAGCAGTAAAACAATATATTGTTTCAGGCGGTGTATGGATTCAGTTACCATACGTTGGATCCTCAAACACTGTTTGGTCAGATGGTACATGGTAAGGAAAAGGATTAAATGGCATACACTATAAGTAAATCAAACGGCGGAACACTAATACTATTAAACGATGGTTTAGCAGATAATCAGGTAACCTCGTTAACCCTTGTTGGTAAGAATGTTAGTAATTTTGGCGATGCTCAAAATGAAAACTTTGTTCACATATTAGAAAACTTTGCTTCTGCGTTTGAGCCTCGCTCACCGATGCAAGGGCAGATATGGTTTGACTCTAGTTCTAATGTATTCCGTCCAGCAGTATTCGACGGAACTAACTGGAGACCGATTGCTACTTTACTTTACAGTAATACAACTACTGATACATTAGTTAATGCAGGATTTAATAATTTTGCAGCATCAAATCCTGGTGATTTCTGGTTTAATAGTTCTAGCAAACAACTACATGTAATTACAAGCCTTGCAAACGATATGACCTTAATTGGTCCCGAAGCAGTGTATGGCTTTGGTGTTACAAAAATGTCATCGGTTAGTATAAAAGATATAAGCAACGTTGCACATCCTGTTATTAAAATGATAGTAGATGGCACAGTTATTGGAGTTGTAAGCACACTTACATTTGCCACTAACGAAGTTGACCCGTATAATATCTATAAAGGTATTACTCTTTCATCTAACTCTGCTCTAGCTGCAGGCACTATTTGGGCAACTACTCTTAACGGCAATTTGGTAGCTGGTCAGATTACCGCCGACAACGCTGATATTACTGCATTACTTGGAGTAACGGCTGCGATCGAAACCGTTAACGTTGATACACTTAATGGAACTACTGGTAATTTTACTACTGTTTCTGGAGATGTTGTTAATGGATCTACAGTAAATGCTTCTACAGTTAATGCTACAAATTTAACAGCGTCCGGCACAGGACTTATTACAGGTACTTGGAAGTTAAACACAAACAGTTATCTTACACCAAATACTGACGGCTCAAATGATTTAGGAACTAGTTCACTTAGATTTAACAATGTTTATTCTAAAGCACTGAGCACAGGTAACTCTGCAAGTGCTGGAGATATTATAGGATACTGGAAATTAACTTCTGGGTCATCATTTACTCCTACAACGGACTTAGGTAACGACCTTGGAGCATCAAGCAAACGATTCGGTACAGTATATACTTCAGGAATATCAGCAAGTAATGGTGGCAATGTAATCTCAGTAACAGGTTCCCCAAATATATCAGGCAATGTTACTCCCGCAATCGATAATCTGTATAGTTTAGGATCTGGCGCTCAAATGTGGGCAGAGGTTTTTGCAGACAACATTCAAACAAATGCAGTAGATACTACTCAAATAAATTCTGTCAATGGTACAATTAACACTTTATCTGTAATAAATGCAACAATTACCACGTTAACTGATGCATATTCTCATACTATTAGCCAGTTTGATACAGATGGATCTCTTGCCACAAACTCAGATGCACGACTTGCAACACAGCGAGCAATTAAGACATATGTTGATTATGTTGCTCAAGGGTTAACTAATTTAATCAATGCAATTCCAACACCCGATACTGATGGGACATTAGCTGCTAACTCTAATTCAAGATTAGCAACACAGCGGGCTACAAAGACTTACGTTGACAATACTCGTTCGATATTGCAAACTGAAATAGATAACATTCCTCGTGGTGGTTTTGGAACGGACCAAACGTATGAGAATGTAACAGTTGCTAGAAACTTTGGTACCTCATATGTTAATACTACAGGCAAGACCATGTGGGTTAATGCAACAGTTTCAACAGCTGATACTGACGGTGATGACCCATTCCAGTGGACCATTGCATTTGTAAATGGTATGGAAATTACTCGACAAGTGTGGTTAAACAATTATACAGGTGCCCCGTGCCAGATGACATTACAGTTTTTTGTTCCACCAGGAGCTTCCTACTATGTTAATATCTATACTACAGATGAACCACCAAATCAACTATCGTTTGGCCAGTCGATATTAAACTGGATCGAATTTAGATAATACTACGGATAAATTATGCCATACACAATTAACAGAACTAACGGATTAAAAGTAACAGTTGTTCAAGACGGAACAATAGATACAACCTCGCTTGATATTATCTTAGTTGGTAAGAACTATTCGGGTTACGGTGAGTCTTTTAATGAAAACTTTGTAAAATTATTAGAAAATTTTAGCAATACTACAGAACCTAAGAAACCTCTTAGTGGGCAATTATGGTTTGATGCAAAGAATAAAAAAATAAAAGTGTATGATGGTACAAAATTTAAATCGCTAGGAGTAGTTGATACTAGTGTGGTTAGACCAACAAGTATGAATCAAGGTGATTTGTGGTACAATCCAACAGATCTAAAACTTTATGCATATAACGGTAATTCGTGGATACTAATCGGCCCATCTGCAGCGAGCGGATCTAACGGAGTAAGCACAACCTCTGTTATTGATAATAATGGAAACAGTCATCCAATAAGCCAAACAGTGCTTGGCAATTCTTCCCCATCAGTAGTGGCTCCTCCAGGCCCAGATTGGCGCATTAGTGTAACACCGACTGACGGCTTATACAATACCTATCCAACATTGGTGCCTGGTATTAACTTGCCCGGCACACTCGGCAACGGAGTCAGTGCCTATAATACAAGTACCGGTTATATGTTTTGGGGAACTGCTGCTACAGCGTTAGGCTTAGTAGAAGGCACAACGGGCATGGTCCCTGTGTCAGAATTATTAAAAAGAAGCGAACTAACTACTGGTGCAGATTTTCCAATAGTCACAAATTATGATGTTACTGTTGGTCTTGCACGAGTTGTAAGAATCCATGTAACTGATTCAACTGTAGGCAATATAAGTAATATCCGCGATACTCGCTTACAGTTTAATGTCAGTACACCATATAGCGGAACATATACTAATATCCTTAACTTAGATGGTGCCGGCAGTCGTCAAGTGCTTCCAACAGCAGACGGTCCTGTAAATTTAGGAGCAACCAATAATCAGTTTAGCAACTTATATGTTAATAACATCAATCCTGGCGCAAGTACTGTAGGTGCGATAACTGGTAGTTGGACCGCGGATACATTAGCGGCAACAAATTTCTCGGCATCTACTGCTACAATATCAACATTATCTGCTGCTGTTGGCGGCGGAGTAGTAACAGGAATATGGACATTAGCAGATGGCGCAATGTTTGAATCAACGTATGCTGACTTAGCAGAACGCTATGCAGCCGACGCCGAATATGCTCCAGGCACTGTATTAGTAATCGGAGGCGATGCCGAAGTTACTACAACGGATCGTAGAGGAAATACAGCGGTAGCAGGTATAGTATCCACAGATCCTGCTTATACATTAAATGCTGACGCAGGAAATGATAGCACTCATCCATACATTGCACTTAAGGGTCGTGTGCCATGTAAAGTAGTCGGCCCTATCAGCAAGGGAGACTTATTAGTTACTTCAAGTACAGCTGGTCACGCTGAACGAGCTCATGCAAATGATAATCCAAATGCTGTTCTCGGTCGTGCATTGCAGGACTTTGAAGATTCAACTGCCGGCCTTATAGAGGTAATGGTTGCCTAAATACGGGGGCAACAAAAAAGGCACCCTAGGGTGCCTTTTATTTTGGAGATAAAATCTTAAACAGTTTCTTTAGTAGCCTTCTTGCTTTTTGGAGGATCAATCTCATCTGCCTCCTTGCGCAGTTTGGCAGCTTCTTTATACAAAGCATCTGCCTTAGAACGCATTTCAGCTGGACTTAATTCAACACTAGTTTCTTCAACCACATCAGTAGTAACAACTTCTGCTGCCTTTTCGTTAATAGTTGGGATTGTTGCATTAGATCCATCTTTGATTGCCAATTGTTCTAATGTTACACCTTTTTGTTGAGCAATAATAGTATTCAACTCGTCGAGTGGAATATTAGTCTTATTGTCTGGTGTAACTAATACTAAACTAGTAGGAACCTTCTTTAGATATCCGTTGGCATGAACATACTGAAGCATATTCGATCCATCGGGGAATCGACGAACAGCCATTACATCTGCTAGTTCTTCAGCTTGTTGTCCAGTATCGGATTCAACTAAACTCATCAATCCATCGTGATATGAATCTTGAAGTACCTGTGTGCCTACGACTAATGCAGAGAGAGGATCTCCTGGAATAGTGCGATAAGCAATAACAATTTTTGCTCCGTTGTTCTTCATTTTACCAACGTGTTTCATTTTAATCTCCTATTAAGCTGCTGGGGTTTCAGCTGGCTGTTGTGGTGCTACTGCATTTAAGAATTCATTTAACTTGTTAAATGATGTTCCGACTGCTGCCATTTCGGCTGCACGGAATGCACCACGTTGACTTGCAACATCAATAATTGCTCGTAAGTTACCTAAATCTTGAATTGTTAATTCTGGTGTTGCTGGTGCTTGTGGTGGAACTGCTCCGCCAACAGCGTCAGTAGTTTCTACTGTACCTTGATCTAATTGTTCTGACATGTATATCTCCTATGTATTCTTGTCTAAGTACGGACATGATAGACTCAATATAGTTAGTTCTTTAGCATCCTCGACACCAAGTTCTTGGATTTCAACCATCTTATTAGTTGCATCTACTTTTAACCGTTTAGTGATAGCATACCTACTATCTAAGTTTTGGTAAATCCAACAATCTATACTATCTGCACTAAGGACATTGAGTGTCATTTTAGCAAAATGTTTTGGTATATAAGACAACTTTCGTGCGCCCAAAACATTAAGGGCATTTACTGATCCTTTTGCTAATGACATAATGTACCTACTTTATTTATAATAAGCAGTCTGGCCATATGGTGCAATTATGGATTCGTTACCGTGGATAATAAACAGCGTTTCACAGTATTCTTCTGGACCCCAGCTACCACAAGGATAACCGTCTGTAAACATGATAAAGCGTTTTGGTTCAATATCGTTTTCTTTCATAAACTCAAAATTAGCATCAAAGTCTGTGCCGCCACCACCCTTAACTTCATAAGTTAAAATGTCGCTAGCAGTATCTGATGTAAATTCAGCAAAGTTATAAACCGCTGTATCAAAACACCAAAGTTTAAGTTTAAAATCTACGTATTCGTCCATAATGCCTTTAACTTCACTAATAAAGTCTTTGGCCTGTTTGTCCGAAATACTACCACTCATATCAATTGCACAGCATACATCAACTGTTTCATCATTAATCATGCCTGGCAAAATTGCGCCCGACATTTGTGATTTACGATTTGGACGAGTAAAGCTAAAGTTACTTTTTAGAATGCTTTGGATATTCATGCGTAACAATTCACGCCAATCCATTTTAGGTTCAGTAAAGTCTGAAATCATTCTAGCAACACCTGCTGGAATTTTACCAGCGCCAGCAGCCTGTGCGGCACTTACCATTGCTTCTTTGATTTCATCGCGGATTTTTTTCTTATCTTCTGCAGATAAACGTGGACGACCTTTGCCGGTACCTTCTGGCCCATCGCCTTCTCCATCACCCTCTGGACCTTCTTCACCATCTAAGTGTTCATCAAGCAATTCGCCTAACGAGCCGATATCGATCTTTTCTGCTTTTTCATACAGATCGTCATAAACTTCTTCGTAGCTCTTACCGCGATATTTATTATCCTGAAAAATCTTAATCCAATCAGGAACTTCGCCAATACGTTCATCTTTAAGGATTTGATTAACACAATAGTCAGCGGCAATATTACTTAATTGAGGATCACGACTTTGACGACGACCCATATGGTCAAATACATTGTGTAGGACTTCGTGTGCAAATCCAAACTCTGCTTGTTTTGGAGTAAGACGATCTACAAAGCCTACATTGTAATAAAATGTGCGACCATCTGTAGCAAGTGTTGGGCACCAGTCTGATGCGTCAACTAATTTTAAACGGGTAGCTAAGTTACCAAAAAACGGATGACGCAACAAAAGACCAACACGAGCAGTAGTAAGTTTTTCAATAACCTTGTTCTTTTCTTCGCGAGTAAATTCACGAACTTTTTCTACTTTCTTACGCTCTTGTTTCATTACAGTCATTTTGGGTTCCTATTGTTTCAGTGTATGTATATATTATACAGCTATTCTTTGGTTTTGTCAAGTCCAAAATGTTCTTTAATTACTGTTGCTACAGCAGGAGCAAGCCCGGACTCTGCAATACTAGCACATTCTGCCGCAATAGATTGGGCAAATTGGGTTAGTTGTTCGTCAGTATAAGCGTAATCGGAAAGGTAACCTGCTTGTTCTGCTAGTTTAAGTAATTGTTCGTTCATTTTGTTCTAAAGAGCCCCGAAGGGCTCTTTTTAGTTCTCCATTGCTGAAATAATATATTTGCCATATTTCTCATGAAACTCATCAAAGCTCTTGAGCTTGCTAGCATCGAATGGCAATGCATATTGTGTTAATGCAACCTTAGCACCCATAACTACTAACTCGGTTGGAAAGTTATCCATCATAAAGCGGAAGAAACAATCCGCCATGTCATTCCAGTTCTTAACTTTCTTTTCATGTGCTGTTTGTAATTCATAGCACATAGAAATTGTCAAAGAATACATCGCTGAAATTTCTTTAATTTCTAATTTCTTAACTTCGCCATTTAAGATTGCTTCTGGCTTAGGCAACTGTTTGGCAATCTTACGATGTGCCATAAATTTAACAGCCAGACCGTCCCCGATGGCACCTGCTACAAGATCAGTGAGAGTGTTCTCTGACAAGTCATCATCACCGAGGAGGTCTGAAACGAATGACCAAGAGCGTGGCGTAGCAAATGCACGGCTTGAGCTCTTTGGATCAAAATCATAAAGGTCTTGTTTTGCGAAACCACAGTAGCCTACAACTTGCTCGTGGATCTTATTCTTAACAGCCCATTCTTGCCAATCATCAAAGTTAGTTTTAAGTTCTAAATGTAGGAAACGATTGGCCAACGGAGCAGGCATACGATAAGTAACACCTTTATCTGATTCTCTGTTACCAGCGGCAACAATACTAACACCTTTTGGCAAATGATATGTGCCAACACGACGATTTAAAATTAACTGATAAGCCGCTGCCTGTGTAGCAGGAGCCGCTGAGTTAAGTTCGTCCAAAAACAACACAGCGGTTGAGTCTGGATCGCTAGGCAATTCTGCTGGCGCCGCCCATTGCATGGTGTGTGATTCTGGATTGAAGAATGGAATACCTTTAATGTCTGTAGGTTCCCAAAGTGATAAACGAACGTCTACTACTTCGCGATCGGTTTCTTCTGCGATTTGTTTAACGATATCGGATTTACCAATACCTGGAGCACCCCAAAGGAATACTGGACGACTTACTTTAAAGCATTTACGGATAGCCGCTTTAGCTTCATTTGGAGTTTGTGTGCGGTTTGAACTGATTGACTCTGCCATTTTAGCCTCTATATAAAAAATTAATATGAACTACTCTCACTGTTTATATAGTATAACGCTAAATCGTTATTTTGTCAAGTTGGGGTTTCTTCGGTGTTGTTTTTAAGCGACATTGCTTTGGCCATACCAAACTTTTCAACATCCCCACTAAAAAGGACTAATTGGACAGCAGTCTTTTCTTTGAATACAATTATGGACTTTTTGGTTATGTAATATGGACCATCAATAAACCGATCTAGCCAAATTGTAGTTTGATTAGTAAGGGTAAACTCTTTTGGAAACTCTATATTGTAGCTTTTCATATCCATTTGTTCAGTGAATACTGTAAAGCCTTCTTCAGTAAGGCGCATACCGCCTACTGCTTTTTTACGTGAGTTTTGCCAAATAATTGAATGATTTTTAGCCAGGCTTTTTGCATCATCTGGCCAACCTAACTGCTTACTTACAACTGTAGTTAAATGACTTTTTATGTCCATTACTTGAGTAGTTCACCAGTGGTTAATTTATATACAGCAAACTCAGTGCAGTTAAACAGTTTATTCAACTTTTCTGCTAGATTGATAGCGTGACCGCTATTTGAAAAACTTACTTTTTTGTATTTTGGACCTAAATGATTTGCAATCATACTTGTGGTCTTTAAATTAACAGGTTTCCCTTTATAAAACACAGCCCAAATGGCTTCGGCTTCGAGAACTTGTTCTGTCTTGTAAGTTTTTTTACTGGTTATTTCTAATAGCACCTTTGGCTTCGGTCTCGACATCCTGCGTATCCCCATATATATACGCAGTTATTTATCCGGTTTTTACAAACTTCCGCCGTCCATTTTAATGGTAACATCGCCCGATGATTGAACATTTAATGCAATTGCATCTAAATCACCAGCTAAACGAGTCATTACCACTGATAGGCTTTCTTCAAGTAATATTGCTTCATCTATAGGCAAATTTACGGTTTTTTGACCGCTTTTTCGTGCAATACGAGCCTTTTCTAGGAACATTTCGATGGGTAAGGTGTTTAATGCTTTCATGATTGATCCTTGCTAACTGTATTTAAAATAGTGCGCATTTCTAATTCTGTCTTAAATGGACCTTTATATGGGTAACGTTCTAGTGTAATTAGCTTAGGGCAGAAGCTTTTTACCCAACCCTTACGGAATTTAATCACGTAGTATCCAGCACAATACAAGCTCTTACTCTTTGAGCTTTTAGCATAGATAGGCAGTCGCTTTTGAACATTCCAAAGAGGCTCAAATGCACGTCCATTCACTGGATAATCGTAAATGCTATTGTCAAGTTTCTTAGCCTGTTTTTCTTTTTTGATGGCTTCTTCAGTAATATTAATACCGAATCGTTCTTTAATTTCTTTAAGATCATTTACTTCAATCTTTTGTCCTTTGCAAAGTAAACTATAGCCTGTTTTATCTTTACTAAGTGTGGCAAATTTCTCACCATCGTTTTCTAGGATCCAAAATTTATTTGGAACCAATACTTTAGCTACTGTAGTCATATGCATCTCCTCGCATGTGTGTATCTTGTGGTTGCAGGTATCGATATATTGACATTTCATTTATGATACCTTGCATTTAATGGGTCTGAATAGCTTTGTGCTTGTTCACTAACTTTAACTAAGTCATAAGTGGCACAAAATTTCATAAGTCTAATACCTACCTGTGCAACATTCTTCTTCTTATCAATTTCCGCTTGAATAGTATCAGCAATCATTAGTTGGATCTCTGCAGGGTGCGCAGTTAAATCGCATAATGTAACATTGCGAGCATAGTCATCCAATACCCTATGTTCAACACCTTCATGATCTACCCAACGCTGTAACATTAAGTTGTTCCACGCCCACCCTTTTGAGTTGCGGTCTTCGAAGGCTTCTTGTAAACCAACTTTATTTTGTTCCTTTTGTTCGGACACCCGGGTATGCTGAGAAGACATTATCACTGGTATCGCCACGCATGCATTTTTCAAAGAGGAGCCATTCAGGATTCGGTGCTGGCTTTTCTTCATTAGTTTTTTTGTCTTTAACTCGCTTGCCTTTTTCATCAAAATATCCTTCATATGTAGTTGTAACACCGCTTACACCGTTGTATTGTTTTACATTGGGTGCAATTAGTTGTGCAAAGTCGCCGTCTGTTGAAATGATAACATGATGATCATCTGGATGACTAGCTACCCAACCTGCAATTAAATCATCTGCTTCTAGATTAGGATGTTGTAGGACTGTGCAGTTTGTTTTTTCGTGAATGTATTCTTTAAAATCGTCAAATGTTTCCCAAAAGATTTTATCTTCTTCTGCGTCAGTTGAACTCATTGCTTCGCGAACTTCTTGACGATTACGTTTATATGGAGCATAGATATCTTTGCGCCAGCTACGACCTTCTAAACAAAATATAACGTGAGTGCCGTTAAAATCTTTCCAGGCTTTACGCACAGAATTTAAAATGACATGTAAACTCATCCCTACTTTCTCAGAGATATCACCTCGCACAACATGTCGAGCTCTAAAAAAAGTATTCGCAGTATCTACTAAAATATATGTTGTCATTAACTGATCTCTGATCTTCCGTTGGGTAATTTGTTAACATTAATGTAACCTGCACCTCTACGATCCATACCAGGTACATTCTCGTCACTGCCGATTTCTTTACATAGATCACCAAACCACTGATCCATTATTTCTTCATCTGTAGTACCGGTATATCCGTTTTCTCTTAACATTGTAATAAAATATTCATTCCAGTCAAGTTCAAAAAATCCATTCTTTGGATTTGATGGATTAACATGCGTATCCAATACAGCTACCCACGGCTCTTTTAGATTAGTAGCAATAGTCTTTGGATCTACTGGTTCGCTAGGAACAACATACTTTTCTGCTTCTTTTGTTTTTTTTGATTTAAACAAATTTTTAATTTTTTCTAACATATTTTACCTTTTAATATACCTACCAAAAATTCTTCTTTGGTTACCCAGCGATATAAGAATACCGGATCACCAGGCCCTGTAATCATTCGTGTACCTTTATAACCTAACTTCATCCAAATCCATTCATCTGAATAGTAACATTTACGTGGCCGCAGAAAGAATTTTAATTCCCAAGTAGCCCTTCCGTGAAATACATCGTATTCTTCATCCATTCCGGGTATCGGCATAGGGGTTACTCTAGCGTATCCAAACTTTATCTTCCCCATTTAATCTTTAACCAAATACGTTCATGTATATAATGTACCGCAGTTAAAATAATGTGAATAATAACAGCGTTTCCTAATCCCGTCCACAAAGCCGTAATTAGCAATGCAATAATACGATATGTTAATGCACGAACTATGGTTCTTTTGTGGAGTTCAGTCATTAAGTTCCCCACTCGTTCTTAAACAAAGGTACTTGTAAGCGGTCACTATATCGTAAACCGTTTTTCATTGCTAACAATGCCACGGCCTTATTATTCATAGCGTATACACTTTCAACGCCTCCGACCGGCATTAAGTAGACAGGACCTGTAAATCCAGCGGCACGATAAATGTCCACTGCTTCTAATGCTTCTTCAGCATCTTCTTCGGTTGCAACAACAAACTTCAAATATGTATAACCCGCTTCTTCGTATTCACAAACAACTTCTGGCTTAATAGCCTCATCTGGATGCTCGCCTGAACAACTTAGTTTGGCACTAACTGAGAATGTAACTTCTCTAGCTAACTGATGATTAGTATTGCGCCATTTGATTAAAAACTCTTTAAATTCTGGAGTTAGCTTTTGAGTACCATTTGTTTCAAATGTGATCTCTTTTAACTCTTGCATCTTAGGATGATCCAACAAGTCGGGATAAGCACGTTGCCAACCTAATAACGGCTCGCCACCTGTAATAACAAGATGTGCGTCCTGCCATTTATTCTCAGGAAGAATTTCCATAGTGCGTTCTACAATGGCATCACTAGTAAGCATTGGCGACAAGTCCTTAAAACTAGGATGCCACGAAGCATAGCTGTCACAGCCTGTTGATACTAGAGGTAAGTCTTCATACTTTGTAAACATATGAGCAACTTCGGAAATCTCTTCTGCCTCTGCACTTAGTTCACCTTTTGACATACCAAAGCCTGCACATTTAAAATTGCATCCAAATGTGCGTAAGAACACAGAAGGCACGCCCATATAACGTCCTTCACCTTGTATACTGTAAAATAATTCTGCTATTTTAAGTTTGCTCATTTATTTGCTCGGTTACTTGTGCAACTATCATTCCATGTTTCTGCAGCCTGCTTTTGGTATTGCTCTAAATCCCATTTATCTTTTGCCGCAATATATTGATCTTCAGTAAGTCCATGCCAGCCGCAACAATCACCTGTTGGACTACGACCACACCCACATGTACCAATCTTACCAGATTCATTAGCTCTTACTTGCATTATTCAGTTCCTTTCAAACTATCCATAATTACTGTGCGTTCTTTATTATACACTCGTTTTTGGAGAAACGCAATAAACTCCTTGTGCTCCATTGTCTCTGCTTTATTTAGAATATTTTGGCAAGCCCGCAAATAATATCTACGACGAGCAGCCTTGGTAACACCTTTCATATCTTCAACTTTAAATTGAAAAGTGCGGACTAACGCATCTGCCGCCTCGCTTGGTTTACCGTGCCATTCTACATCACCATCATTGGTGATAACTAATACGGCCTTATCTTCTTTGTTATTAAATGAAATCATATGGTTAGTTGGCATTAAATTTCCAATTGTTAGTCCTGTTCCTGCCGAATATCCTGTGTTCCAATTTCCAACAGCAATATTATTATTTGCAATTGACGACCAGGTGTAATTGCTAACATTGCCAGTTAAAGTAAATTGGATAGGCTCAATCGTTTCTATATTCCGGCGACTTATAATTGCCTTTGCCCGGGATTGTGTTGCGAACACCGCCAATTGGATCCTCAACGTCGCCCTGGCGACGAGGGATAAGATGAACGTGAGGCCACATGACAGTTTGTCCTGCACTTTCGCCATAATTAAATCCAATATTGAAACCGTCCCATTCTCCGGCTTCCACTTTTGTTTTACCCCAATCCACAGCTTCTTCAAATGCATCTTTTAACACTCCTAACGAATTATATTTAGGCACAAATAATAAGTGCCCAGGGGTACACGGATATTTGTCGAGAAATATTGCAACATGAAAATCTTCACTGATACAATTATCCCAAGGTGCCCCGCTTTCTTCTAATGTTTCTGGACCATCAAAAATAGTATACTTGATCATTTTGTCCACCAATCTTCGTATGGAAAATCAATCCACACATCATTTTCTGCTTTGTTGATTTCTACCCCGCAGTAGTCCATTTTAACTTTACATTTGCTAGCAAGATTATCTACAACTACAGCAAAGCGCACATTGTTATTCCACACATTATTCCAGCGATCATCTTTTGGTAAACAACCGCTTTGCCAATCCTCCATAATCCAGTTTAGGGTAGCACCACTATCATTAATGTCATCTACAATAAGAATATTCTTTTTACCATCGCCAGAACACATTGGATCGTGGATGGCATATCCAAATGCGTCATCGGCCATCCAAAGATTACTTTCTGGGCCAATAAAATCATTATGGTCTCTAAGACTAACACCTAATGTAAACATGGGCACATTAAAGTAATGACTAATCATAACAGCAGGCAATAATCCACCGCGGGTTAGTCCTACAATATAATCAGGTTTCCAATTGCTAAGACTAATATCTCGGCATATTTTTCCCATATTAAATTGAAACTCTTCCCACTTAATTTGCTTTTTGTTCACGTCTATCCTTTAAGTATTGTTCGTTATGAATCCATTTATTATTAACTAAAAATCCCCACTCACGCACTTTCTTCATTGGCATGAATAATGTCCAAGCAGTTACCCCAGGGTGAAGCTCAATGCGATGATAGCTGCTAGGGCGGCAGATGCGAAAATGACCGGGGCCACGCCATTTGCGTATTTCGCACGTTTTAATGCCGTCTTTGTTGAAACCAGGGATCCACTCATAGTATCCACCTTTTAAAATTAGTGTAGCATATGACCACGGATGATCATGAACATCATCTGGGTCACCCTTTAGAAACTTGTGTAGGAATAAATTGAAAGGAAAGTTGTCACGATCCTTTAAAAATAAGTAGTAACGTTCTAAATATGGCTCATCGCATAGTCGATCTAAAATAACACGTTTGCGGCCGAGACTGTCTAACCAATTAAGAAACTTGTTTATCAGTGTCATCTTGACTCCTTGCTATATCATACATTAGTTTGAATTGTTCCCAACTGTATTGTAAGGCTGGATATTTTTCACACATACGTCCTAATTTAATAGGATCAATTTTATATTCAGTTAGCCAGGTAGTTTGTTGATCTAAATGCCCGTCCTCTTCATACATTTCATACAGAACATCTTTAATATGTTTCACAGCTTTAAAGTTTCCATGGTAATAATCTTGCCAAGTGCTTTGCCGATATCTTCACCGTCGATAATAACATGTAGACTATTAATCTCACGATCTTTCTGGCGATCATAAAAGCTAGTCTCTACAATAGTACCACCGGCTGCTTTGAATACTTTGAACTGAATACCACGGTCGTTATGAAACGATACTCCTGCTGTTTGGCCAAGTGAGACTTCATAAAGTTCACTGTCCACTTCACCGCTATCGTTTAACCAATCACGTAACCATTGTTTAAAAGTTCTGCGTTTACTTCGCCGATTAATTGAGATGCCGTATTTCTGTCTCATTTGCCTACGTAGCTCTGTTGTAGTTTAATATTGTCAAAGAACTCTTTCTTAGTATTCATGTCATCTTTAAATGCACCTGTTAATACTGTAGTTTGAGTTAAACTGCTACCTGCCATAATACCTCGATTTTCACAGCAACCGTGAATGGCTTGTATGTAAACTGCAATGTTCTTTGAACCAGTAGCATTAGATATCTCACGTGCTATATCATTGCAGAGCTCTTCTTGCAAAGTACCACGGCGAGCACACCACTGAGCAATTCGAGTATACTTAGACAAACCAATAAGCCTGTCGGCAGCAATAATTCCAATGTAGGCAACACCAGAAACAGGCTGATGGTGGTGACTACACATACTACGCAATTCACTCCGCACAACCAACATACCTTTGTAGCCATCATCCACCTCATTAGGAAAACTTGTTGCATCTGGCGCTTCTTCGTAGCGACCTGACATAATTTCATTAAAATACATTTTAGCAAGACGCTTTGCAGTACCTTGACTGTTAGGGTCATTCTCACGATCAATAAGCAATGTATCTAACACACTCTCAAATGCCTTAGTGGCTTCTTTGATTAAGATAGCTTTATCTTTTTCAGTGATGTATTCACTAATATTATCCCCAGCCCAAAAGCGTTTCTTATCACGCTTCATCTTAAAGCGAATAGCATCGGCTAAATTTGCTTCTTTGTAACCTTTGTCGCTCATATTCATTGCGGCATCTTCGTATCCAGGATGATACGGTGCTTCCTTAACTAAGTCAGGATTATTATTCATTACTGCTTTTAAATCGTCTGATGTAAATGTTGTCAATTCTATTTCTCCGAGTTTATGCCGTGGATGGCTTGTATACTACTATTTTATATTCTTTAGCAGATTATTACAACTAAAAAAATGTTCAGTTAAATCTAATGCTTGTTTATTTAGGCTAGGTAAAAGTTTATTGTAATTTTCCATTTGCTGAATAATCTTAGCACATAGTTCTTTACGATGTATTATATATTTTTCAAATGATTCTGTCCACTCGCTTGGATATTTAAATCCTTCATAATACATTTCTGAATATGATAAACGATCTGGAACCATCGGAATAGCATCTACAAGTGCGCCTTCATAGCAACTAATACCTAGCGTTTCTTGTAGGTTGGCTGAAAATACTAGTTTAGCTTCACCTAACAAATTGTGATATTCGTTTTTACTAAGTTGTTGATCCTGGCAAACAACAAACTCATATTGTGGCAAGTGTTCTTTTAAGTCACGGAATATTTCAACTTGTTTCTCTGGTGCAATTCGATGTGGAAATAAAATTAAATCACGTTTGGGCATATGTTTGTATGGAGTCAACAGCCCTTCCATATATTCCATAGGCCAACCAGTTTTAACTATCTTATCTGTAAGTGTACCTGCACGAAGTTCTGCAAGATCTTCATCAAACCAAGGATTTTCAGTTACTGGTCCATTTTGTAATAGATTAGTAAAAAACATTTCAATATGGAACTGTGTGGCAAAATAGTTGTAATCAAATGCGTGATAAAAACTCTTTTCAGCATTTCTAACCCACGGCTTATCTCCAACAAGACGTCCTAAAAAGTCTTGAGGATCGTAACTGCCAGCATGCCACAAGCCGTGTATTGTTACAGGAATCTGTAACAATTCACTCATATACTTTAAGTTGATGACACCAGGGTGCCAAGCATCAGTAAAAATAAAGTGATCGCCAGGACTAACTGATCCGGCGCAAAATAAGCGGCCAATTTTTTCAACTTGACTAGACTTATATATATTGGTGCCACCAAAATTAAGGAAAGCGCCAGGAGTAGTGGCTTGAGGAATATCCTCAGGGCCTGAGATAATTTGAACATTGTGTCCTTTCTTTCGTAATATAGCAGGTACATGAGTTTTCCACTCGCCGGTATAGCGAGTGGGTACACTTTCTAAATCGACTAAAAATATAGTCATTAAGCTTCTCTACGTTCCTTAGCTTCACGACGTGCTTTGCGCTGGAGATACTCTTGAGTGCGCTGCCAATCTTTATAAGCCTTAGATCTGTATAGATCAGCTTCGTTAAAATCGATCAATTCCAAACGGCAATGATCGTGCCATGTTTCTAGATCACTAAAGATCTTTGCTACTTCGGGCTTCATAGTTAGATACTTCGCTAACCACTTTGGCTGTGCCATGTTGTGTTTCCTTAAATTACTATTGAGTTTGTTGGGCGAGTAAGATTATAAGAAATGACGCATCCGTTCTCGCCGTCTTCGGATACATCAATTACTACAGCTCGGTTTGGATACCTTGCCGCAATTTGGTCATACAAATCATCTGCGATCATTTCGCACGATTTGAAATCTAATTGAATAATGTCTGTGTTGTATAAACTTTCTAACCAGCGTTTAAATTGAATAAATTCAATATCGCGATCATTATGGAATACGTCAATTGCCACACGGAAGTGAAAGATATGACGATGTGCGTTTGCTAGGAAACTTACATCATATTCACCTGCGGTACATAATGCTGGATCTGTGCCAGCGGCTGGATAACGATGGATACCTTCTTTGCGGAACGATACCCAAATTTGTCTACCTGCGGCTTGTTTAATTGTTTCAATGCTCATTTTATGATCTCGTCTTTACCATATTCGTCCCAGCTTGTAAACTGTTCACGTCCTGTTAAACTGTGTAATGTATGACACCAAACACCTGGATTACTTGCCTTGAAGTCTTTGTCGTCTAGTTTAATTGTAGCATTATATCCTAACTGTGTCAAGTATGGAATCTTCACAGATAGTTGAGGAATAAACTGGCGATGCTCAACTAGCCCACTTTCTAACAACCCTTCAACTTGTGCAACATCCAAATCCAAGGTGCACCAAAAATCAGAATCCAACCATTCTTCAATCATAGTTTCCCAAGGTTTCCAGCCTTCACCATCATTAACATCTAGTTTTGGAAAACTTTGATTAGCACCAAAATAGATATGAGTAATAGGATATCCGCCTAGCATATAGTGTGTTTCGAGAGCCTCTGCGATGGCCTCTCGTGATTGAACCCCAACAACAAATAAGGTAAGATGACCGAACGCTGGAGTTTTTTCAATTTCCTTGCCAACGAAGAATGTTACTGCTTCGCTGGTACCGGTTTCATAATCACGCTTCATTTAGGTAGATGCCCACCAGAGAACACCAATGACAATTACCAATCCTACTAGGAAGATTCGTCCATGCCGTTTCTGTGTTGCAAATTCTTCTTCCTCGGACCCATACTCAAATCCAATTTTATCTTTTTTCATTTATTTTCTTTCTAAGTTCAGTATTTTCATCTACTAACTGTTTGGTTAGTTTTTTATAGTATAATAAATCTTCTTCTTGATGTGACCGCTCTATGGTACATTTTTCTAAATCTTTAGGAATATCATTGACCCGTTTATTTAGGCCTGCGAGGTAGCCAAAAAATATTCCTACTAACAACCAAATAATATCAGTGGTCATCAACCAACCTCACCTATAAGTTCAGTTTCTAACGCTCTTAAATCGTCATCGTCTGGGTTTTCTAAATCAACTTCTTCAGCTTTGGTTACAGTTTCTAATTCAAACAAGTTACCAAATGTATTTTGGGCGGGGCCACCCTGTAATCGAGCACCTTCCAAACTAGTTAAGAACGCTTTGGCTTTTGGCTCTTCTAACATAGCAAGTGCTTCTGCTAAATCTTTAGTTTCGAATAGTTCTGTAACAAAACGATCAAAGTATAAAATGTTGCGTGGAACCCAATCTGAGTATTGATCACTAGTGCTGTCTTTGGCATTCAACTTGTTCCAATGACGCCAATCTGGTTTGGCTTTAGCAATTTCAATATCCATAAGTTGATTAGCACGTTGAACAGCCTTGATATGACATTCAACATTATGGCCCATCATTAATGCGTAGGCAAAACTATCCCAACTTGTTTTATTAGGAATCTTACCTAACTTATTAAGACGAGGTACTTCGTGATAATGATCTGAATTTAGGTGATCAAATTTAACAGGCTCGCCCTTTTTATCTACTCCTAATTCTGCATCTGTTTTACGAGTACCAATATTATAGTAAGCAATGTCTCCCATTACTAATCTACGACCAATTTCACTTTCAAAAGGAAACGGAATATCTGAACCCGCTAGTGATTTGTTGTCTGGGGCTTTGTCCATAATAACACTCCAACGCTTTGGCGTGTGTTGTGCATTTGTGTAGACAAGTCCGTGCGCTGTTGCAATAAACGGTGAGGCGCAATCAAAAGAGATGGTAAATTCTTCATTAATATGTTTCCTAATTTGTCGTTGAATTGAAGTCAAATAGCAAGACCAGTCTAATTGGGCAGTGCCCAAGAAGTGCATCCAGTTCTTACCTTTTAACAAATTATCTTCACGTAGAATCATTAAGCGACGTAATGTGATATCCATCTTACACATATTGGCGCCACCCATCGCCCAACCTTCTGCTTCACGTCCGGCATACTTGCCTGCAGGATCTGAAAACTCTTTTACACCTTGATACCACTTTTCTGCGGTATCCCAATCACCACCTTGTAATACGTTAAGCCATTTAGTTTGCCCCAAACGATTCATCAAGAAGTAATCATTATTGAAACGTGTCTTTTCTAAACAGTCATCAAATGTTTTCAATCCAGTCTTTGGACTATGAATATGATCGCAAGCCCAAGTCGGCACGTCCAACATCATTGACCAATCTGCTGTGAGCTCAAGCCACTCTAAAATACTTTGGCGTGTCTTATTAGCCGCAGGACCATCGAAGTTCAACCAATCAAATTTAAGAACACCCTTACCGATCTGGTATCCACCAGAGTCACCTAAGATCATTGTATTGTTACGATCTCGTTGCTGGATCATCGATTCTTGTGTCACTGACTTGACTAAGTCCAACTGTGCGTGACCTGCTGAATACAAACCATACTTGTAGGTAAAGTAACCTTCTTCTGGATTTAAAAAGTTCATGCCTTCGATGCCGCGATCAAACCCCGCAGGCATACGATCATCTGCGATAAACTTTTCTAATCTCTGTTTAGCAATATATGTTGAATAGAAGCTACTAATAGCTGGCAAATAGACAGCATAGTCTTTTTGTAAAGGAGTTAAATTGACTGGTGGGTTCATTAATTAAGCCTGTGCTGGAATGATATATTTGTAAGTAGCAATGCCACTGTCTAATTCAATCTGCATAGCACCTTGATCATTTGAGATACTAAGTTTTGTATTGTTAGCATCGGCGATCTTCAAAATGCTTAATACTTGGCTAACAGGCCATGTCCAAGATTTTGTTAAGTTACCTGTAACATTGGCTGCAAATACAAACTCACCACCATGCGTTGATTGGTCACCAAAGATAAATTTAAGATTACCATTCTCAGTTTTAGTTAGGAATGTTGTATGCTCGCTATTAGCGGCAGCTTGAAAGTTAAAACGTTGAATAGCAGTTACGCTTGGCTCAACTTCTAAGTCCCATTTTGCGCCGCGGAACTTAACAGTTTTAAGTTTCTCGTTAATAACTTCAGTGTTCATAAAACGATAATCGTTCTTGAAATCACCTTCTTTATTTTCAAAGTGAATGCTAACTGGCAATTCTTCACCATTACGTTCTGCATTTACAATTTCAATTTTTGCATCTTCTTTGTAAACAGGGCAATCCAAATGAATTTTTAACTTGTTAAGTTGCGGCATACCAAACACACCCTTCATTTCCGGAACCGCTTTGTTTACTTCACCATACATAATAACACTACGGTCTTCAGCCATAGAGTCAAGTTTAGTATCGGCGTCGCTACCTGTGATTTTTACAATATCTAAAAATCCCAAGCTATGTGTATGTCCTACGATGTCTTTCAATAGATCCAGCATATAAATCTCCTTTGTTATATTATATTTAGGTTTTTGGTTAAAGTCAATAACATTTTATTCAAAATCAAATAAACTACCAAAATTGTTATCTTGTGTTGTGCTACTTAAATCCCATTCAAGAACTCCAATAAGATTATCTAACTTATTGTTAATAATAGCAGTTTCCATTTCTGAATGATTAAACGGTAAATCCTTAAACCATTGTGGCAAGCGCATTTCATCTACTGGATACGCAATACTGGTATATCCTAACGGATTATCTTTCATCTTACAAACAATAACTTTCATACCGTCTACAATCTGTTGACTATACTTGTCACCATTCATTGTTTTTAAAGTATTCCAATTAATACTTGCTCGCACATGACCAGGCATGTTTGTTTTACCAGCTTTCTTTTCTTTGGCTTGGTAGTCAGTAATATTGTTAGCACGTTTTGGACTACCTTTCTCCCAACCAGGTCTAGCCTTAAACTCAGTGCGGAATTCACTAATACGATCCAGGATTTCAGTTTCTTGAGCACCATCTAAAACTTTATTTAGAAGTTCGCTTAAAAAGTTCTGCATAAATTCTGGAGTATCTGAACGCTTCAAGTCTAAGCCCATAGCCTTCATCTTGCCAACACCGTTATCGTCATCTTGTCTCTTGCCATCTTTGTCATAATAACGAACAGCGTACCGCTTTTTAGTAATAAACAATCCACGGTCTGCTACAAGTTCACGACCTGCTTTAATAACCTCACCGCGATTTTTTGGACAGTGAAAGTCATCTAACATGAACTGTGGGAATGTTGCATTTACTTCTTCTGCGATTTGATCGTAGAGTTGCACCACTGTATCTTTGTTCCAAGGAATAATACCTTTATTAATGTCGTTCTTTAAAATGGGCCAAGCACTAAAATACACAGAGTCGGTATCGCCGTAGATAATGCTCTTGCCAATATAATTGTATTCACCGGCTACAAACTCATTTACTTTAGCAGCCATGTGACGGGCAATTCTACGCCCAGTGAGCGTTGTTGATTGACCAATGCGCTTATCGAAGAAACGGCAACCAGGATTAAGAATAGCCCCATAGAGACTGTTAAGCAAAATCTTTTTAACCAGTTGACGCTTGTCCCAATATTCTTCTTCAATTTCATTTTCTGCCTTTATTGCATCTCTAAGTTTTGCCTGCATGTCTTTACGTTCAGCATACCAGCGTTTTAATAATCCAGGAATAATTCCTTCTTTTGCATAGGTAAAGATTGTGCCGTTAGCACTTAAGATCCAGGGTTGGTTATTTTCATAAACCATATCATAGATTTGAGCACCACTTAACACATCGGTTGACCCATCTTCCCAGTCGAGGATAATATCATTGGCCTTGTCTTTGTTCATAACAAATTCAAATTCATTTGAGCCAAACTTGCCTTCCCATGCTGCCGCAAAACTACTACCCTTGGCCATCTTAGCTTCAATTTCTTCTTTGGTATAATCCTGACGCAACTGCCCAACAATAGTTTCTGGGCCCATGTTAAGTGCTCTAATTGCACTAGGATATAGTGAGTTAATATCCATTGAACCGATCCACTCATGCAATCCTTTCTTTGGATACGCTACATACGCACCAGCCGCTTGATTATCACCGCGGTCATCTTGTCTTGGACGACTTGGCACAATAAGACCTTTTGCGTGTGCTTCAATAATAATAGCCTGTTCTGTTACAGCTACAGCACCCATGGTTGTTGCCAATAGAACTGTGTTTTCGTGTGCAATGGTATTGGCAAGATCAATAAACTTCAGCTTCTTATCTAGTTTATCTAACAACGCAGTATCTTGTCTGTTGTATATGATAAAAGTTCTAAAGTCATTATTATATAATTGATCTAATGTTCCTTCGTAAACGGTTTTGGATTCTCCAACTTCCATTTCTCCAATAGCATCAAGTCTGTAAGTATGTCTTTCTTCGTATGTATACTTTCTATATAGTTCGAGTGAGTCAAGGTGAACCCTGCCCACGAGGTCATAAGTGACCGCAGTTTTTCCGTATTTTTCATATTCTCTTTTCTTTGGAAATTGATCCCATAAGCATAATCTACGAGTATCTTCTTTTGAGAGAACTTTGATAATACGATTAACAGTATAAGGCATATCAAAGCCCTCACTGTTCCAACCACTTAAAATATCTGCATCTTCGATTAAGTTTAGGAATGTATCTAACATTTCGTGTTCTGTTTCAAACAAGATAGTGTTAGGAATGTCTTTAATTTGCTCTTGCGCCTGCGCCATTGTTAGAGTCTTTGGCGGTACTGCTAAACATACTAGGGTATCTAACCACTGTAGGTGAACTGAAATTGCAGTAATTGGCATAAATGCGTCATCTGGTGCCGCATAGCCACGCTCTGGATCGAAGTCCACTTCGATATCCCAAAATGCTACATTTAGTTTTGGTGCGTCGATGTTTAGATAGTTTTCTTCTAATACACGAAACACTGGATTAATGTCTGACTCAAATAGTCTGTGACTACTGTGAATCTTTTGTTCTTTAATGTGTTCTTTCCAGCTCTTGCTAGTAACTTTGCTTAGTGCGTCCCCATACAAACTTGTGTGTTTGCCCTTTTGATCAGGATAGTAAAAAACGTATCTTGCGGGGAACTGCTGAAATATACGGCCTTTCTTTGGATCTCTTTCGACAACAGATACGATATCTGTGTCACGATCCCATCGTGCATCTACATACGACATATTCTTCTCCTACCGCTTATGGCCGGCAACCTTCACTTAGCGATTTATGGCTCGCAGGACCTTTCTCATTATTATTTAGTTAGCATATTAATTAGACCGATAAAATCGATGCTAACAAGCAACAGATAATTAGCCACCATACCAAAACTACCCCTAGTCCAAGCAGCCCAACCATACATAGCACAGCCAGCGATCCAAATAGGATAAAGCATGAGCAGAGGAGGAGTAGGGACTGTAAGGGCCATAGTAATACTACAACCAATAGAGATAGCCCAAGCAAGTATTTCAATATAGAATCTTAACGGCCATTCTTGATAATCTCGTTTGGCCCATTTGAATATATCTACAAATCCGTTTGTAATTTGGTCCATTAGTCGTCATCACGATTGGGATTTACATTATCGCTTTCGCGGGTAGCATGTCCACTAATATCAACAATAGTTTCTAAATCATCGAACTCGTTGAATACACGATCCCAATCACCTTTTTGTGCAATCTTAATTGCTTTTTTAATAGTGCTTGGCTTTACTTCTAATTCTTCTGCTACCGCTTTAATTGTGTCATTAAGTCCTTCGTTCAAGTCTTGAACTTCTTGTAGAACTGTAACACCTTCAGAAATTAACTGACGGATTTTTGCTTTTTCTGGATCGCCGAATACTTTGCTCATAATGTTCTCCTATCTGTTTATTATATAGTAATAGTGGGTTATTGTCAAGCAGTGAGACATAATAATTATGAATGTACGGTTGTTAAATTGGCATCACAGAGATCGAGAACCAAAGGATTTTCCAATTTTCCCCTTTGGGCATCACCGAATTGGCAGTCGAGCCCGCAACCTGTGGCCGTATTTTATTTCTTTAGTTGTCTAGCAAGTTTGCCAGCTAGTTGTTCTTCGTAAGTGCGTTCGTGTTCAAACAGCTCATCAGCTAGACTATCGTGTGTCCATCCTTCGCCTTTTACCTGCTTCTCTAAACGATCAATAGCAGATTTCATACCTGATCCTGCCGGAGCCGCTTTACGCTTGGCTTCAATGTCGCTGTGTTTCTTTTCGCGCTCTGCAGAACCTTTACGGAATTTAGCAAGAGCTGTGTCTTCTTTCATTCCGCCTACGCTAGCAAGTTTTAATAGTGCGGCTCTGATAAATTCTGTAAGTTCTTTGGCAGCACCGTCACCCCACTCTACACTTTTAACGATAGCATGTGCGCCTTCTGAATCAATTTGATCAGCAATATGTTTTGCTAATTCTGGAGTTAAATGCTCTAACCCTTCTGTATCGCCTTCGCCTTCAGTTGGCCGTGTATCCATCATTCCTGGACCAGTAATGCCGTTCATTGCTTCCGGTGTCTTGCTAATTCTACGTGGTTGAACAGCACTACGGCTACTACCGTAATCTTTACGCATATCTTGGTTGCTATGGGTATCTCTATAACCTTGAATATATTCGTCCCATTCTGGACTACCTTTTTGGAATCCGTATTCTGCTGTTATATCATGTTGGCGACCATAGTAAGCATCTGCACCGCCTAGGTCAAACGGAGATTTTTGATTCACTCCGCCTCTATTAATAAACTGGTCGTATTCCGGAGTACCATCTGCAGGTATCTCTCCTTCACCTTCCGCCACACTTTTCTCTTTACGATTGATCTTTTTTTGTGCTGTATTCATATTAATCCCACGGACTGCCTGATCGATCCAGTCCTTATCACCAGTGCGTGGATTAGGTGTTGCAGCCTTTGCGGCATCTTGTTGTACCTGGCGCTTTGCTTTATAGCTTTTTAAGGAATCAATACTCAATTCGTTAAGCTGTCGTGTAAGACGATCTTCGTAGCTTTCAGCAACTTCTTTTTTCTTATGCTTTACTTCGCCTTTCTTTTCGGCTTTCTTTTTGTCCTTCATTGGACCAGCAGCCCCTCCGCCGATTGCTTTGTTAGCATTCTTGGCTACAGGATTCTTTGCTTTGATTGTGCGAATAGGATCGCGACGGTCTTTTTTGCCTTCGTTCATAATGTTCTCTTTATAACTTTAGATTTTTTCTTTTTGGCACCCTTTGGCGCTCCTACAGTACCACCGAATAACCACCCGCCACCTGCGGCAGGAGCACTAGCAATACTTCCAGATCCTGTCGCACCAGCACTAGCTGATTCGCCAATTTCAATGCCACCTTCTTCATCTGGTTCTGCAATTTTGTTTAAGAAGTCGCCTACGAACCAAAACCAATTTTTAAAGTGGCCAGGATTAGTATCGTATTCTTGATGAGCATAGCCTTGAGCACTACTAATTAAACTGTTGAATGTGGATGACTCTTGATTCTTTGCGGCTACTTTTTCCATCTCATTATATAACTGATCGGCCCCGGCTTCGTCTTGGTATTTTTCAATGCTGGGGGCTAAAGAGTTATACACTGATAGTATACGTCTTGCCACTGTAGGTTGCATATCTCCCCATCTAGCGGCTTCGGTTACGTCCGTAGACGAATTAGGATGCTCGTCGCTGTCGCCACTCTTGGCAATAAGGTTACCAGAGCTACGATCTAAGCTCTTTAACTCTTGAGGTTTATGTTCTTCTTCACCTTTAAGAATCTTGCGAGCACGACTAAATCCGTCCACAAGCACACTTAAACTATCTTCGTCTGCTTGATACTTAATACCGATACCACCAGCAGCTTCCCAAGCAGAGATATTACTACCTCGGTCATCAACTAATATGTTAGGAGTGCCGTCTTTTTGTTTTGCGTATTTGGCTTTGTTGGGTGTAATAATAAGATCGTCGGGCTGCGGATTTAAATTATTTTTAATCCATACACGTTTCCATTTTTCACTATTTTCAAAGTCGTTGCGTAACGGGCTTGAACAAATATGATAGTGTCCGTATAGCTTTACAACCATAGCAACAATTTGATCAGCGGGTTGAGTTTTAGGTAGGCGATTAAAAAAATCTGTGCCTATCATTTTTTGTAATGTTGGATCTGTTTTTGCAGGCGGTATATCTCTATAGTTGCCGCTTTCAATACCGGCAAGTTTAGCATACTCTGTAAAAAAGTCTGCTAATACTCCATCGAGGTCTAGATATACTTCTGGCTTGTTCATTTCTTCATCCAATTTGCTACAGGACTTACGGTGCCTGTTTTATCTGTTTCTTTACTACCTTTAGTAGTTAATTTCTTTGCGGTAATGCCAACACGCTTTCGTGCAACATTCATCATCTCTTCTTCAGCAGGGGTATAGTGAACGGACACCATTAGTCCTGCTGACGGTCCATTTGCATCAAATTCGTGCTCGCAGTCTGGAGCTCCGGCGGCTGCAATAGCTAATCGATATTTTGTATATGGTACGGTTTCAGCTGATGGATAGGTGTAGGATCCAACAGAGGCAGCCTTGTAATTTTTATTTACAGGTTCTGTTTTTGCTTCTAGTAGATCTCTTATTCTCATTTCTTATCCACAGGCTTTTCGCCGGTTAGATATGGTTTACTAAACCATAACTTTATATATTCAGCACTTCCGGGTTTAATATTATTATCTTTCATCAACTTGACTTTTTCAGCGGCTGTTGTTGAAATATTACTACCCTTATTTATTTCTGCATTATGCGCACGATATTCTTGTAATCGTGCTTCGCTACCCAATCCAGCTAGATACTGTATAACTTTTAACTCGTTTAGGGGATCGTTAGGCGCTATATAAGCGTCTTCATCGCTGTCCTGCGGAATATTATCGGTAGTTATATAATATTGTTTCATTTCTTTTCTAAAAGTTTAATTAGGTTGGCAATACGAATTTCGTATTCCTCTCCTATTTTAACACAATTATTGACTCGTGTCTTGCCTTTCATCTTGGTTCCGGACTTTTTATATCCTTTCCGACATTTTGGATCCAGCCTTTGGTCTTCTTTGCTCATAGTTGCACCAGTGCCAATTTGATCAAAGTTTTCACCAACTAGATCACCTGCACGAGCCGGGCGTTTTGTTTTGCCCTTTAGTTGTCCTGCTGTGCCTAATTTATTTTTAGCTGCGCCAGCAAATGCGCTTGTTGGTAACATTGTTTCTACCGGCGCCATCTTCTTAACTTTTTTAACAGGAGTTAACCCAGTTTGTACCGCTAACATTAATGCTTGTGCATCTTTGTCATTTAACGTTTTTGGTAACCCTTGACGGAATGCTTCAAAATTACTTTCAATTGCGGCAGCTCGCATCTTTGTTGCACTCATTCCTGAAGCGTTGTCTGAGTCTGGATCTCGATCACCTGCTGATGCTACACTGATAGTATTGTAGTTGTATTCTTGCCCGTTGTATTGTTGTAATAGTTTATCGAAACTTGCCGCACGGTCTGATCCGGCAACCATAACAAGGTCTGAGTATTTGCTGTTAAGATGCTTTGCAGCTTCAATTGGGGTGCGGACTTGTTCATTGCATGCTACAAAGTTAGTTCCAGGAAACATTAATTTTAAATAATGCATCTTTTGTTCTATACTTAATGGATTGGCTTTATGATCCTGTGTCTTTGAAACATAGATTACATAATCTGCGTGTTGTTGAGCAGCCGCATTTTTTACAGCATTAATTAAAACTTCGTGTCCGATAGTAGGTGGATTAAAACGACCAAATGCAAATACTATCTTGCGTAGTGCGGGTTTAACTAATTCGTTAAGTAATCGACTTCTACTTTCACCAAATGTTTGTGCAACTTTAGCACGAGCGGCTTCTTTGCCTGCCCCTTTAGCTGTGCCAACTTCTCCGCTCTTAACGCTGATCATACTGCTGAATACTCCTTGCATACGATTATTGCTACGTGGATTTTTAATTGTTTGTTTGCTTTGTGCAAGTAGAGTATCAAAATCATTGGTCAAGTCATATTGATATAACAATGTTTGTAGGTCACTCCACTTTTGACTATGCCAAAGTATTTCTCTATCTGTTTGTTTAAATGTGCCTGGTTCGTAAGTAACCTTACGCAACTGTAGCTCAGTGCTTGATAGGTTAAACTCGAATTCTTGATTTGGTTGAACATTGTTTGGAACATGAACATTTAATTTTTTAAACAGTAATTTTGGATCAGTTTCGATTGCGGCAATTTTAACAAGTCCTAATACAAGACCTTGCTTCTCAGCGGGCATGTCTAGAAACTCTTGTTTAAATCCTGCTTCGATATGATCCAATGCAATGATGTTATCGATCTGTGCCGAATACCCTAGGGCATGATCATGATAGCGAACAGTTACAATCTCACCAGAGTTATAACTACGACGGCCAGCATGCTTCTCAGAAGTAAATGCTGTGATAACAGTGTCTGGCATTTTTTCAAAGAAATGCACAAGATCTTGTTTAACTTCTTTTTTATTCTTGCTAGACTTGATATGCGTAATAAGATCGATGTCACCAAAATCATTCTTTTCTAAATTTGAATTGTAGCTGCCAGATGGCTGTATGCTAACAAAGCCTGGAAACTTTGAAATGATATTTTTATAAGATGCTAGGAAACTTTGATAGTCCTGGCGACTCTTTACTCGATCAGCACCTGCTACTCCGCTCATTCTCTTGTCCTTAGTGCCGAAGTATCTGGTAGGAACTTACCTGTAAGCCCCAAACTGTCCTTACGTTTGCGCCACTCGTCTTGCATGTCATCTGGAATGTCTGCACGAGTTGAGTCTAATATTTTAAAGTAAATGTTTAGCAGAGTAATATAATCTGCTGGCTGCATTTTTGCTTTTAGTAATGCGTGTAGTTTGTAATAATCTTCAGCATCGGATGGTTTAATATTAAAACCCAAACGCTTGCTTAAAACTGCTAATGCTTGCGCAGGATCGCGGGCAATAACTTCGCCAGAGTCTTTATCTTTAACACCACCGATATGACTAAACGATAAGCCAGCTACTTGGAATGCTGATAGCATTAGCTGTGTGCGATGCAGACCTTTAACATTTGAATGTTCTGGGTAAGCGGCTGAGTGATAGCTAAACTTTAACCAGTTTAGATCTCCAACCATCCAATCAATTTGCACACCACTACCTACTGGATTGCCTTGCTCGTCTAACTGTGAAAACAATCCAAAGATGTTACCATCTGTTACTTTCTTTTCATCACAGAATAGTGTAGGTGCATGTGCGTTGATATAACGTGTAAGCAATTTTAAAAATGCTTTCATGCGTAGTTGTTCTGGACTGCTTGTTCTTGCTCTTGCTTTAAGTGCTTCAAACTCTTGTGCCACTGCGGCAGGATCTAATCCCCAGGCGGCAATACTTTGGTCACTCATTTCTTTATCTAATAAGTCAGTAGCACTAACTCCTAAGTCGATGTCGCCGCTTACTGCTTTCTTACCTACTGAACCTAATGGTACAAAATTCTTTTCACTGAAGATTGCCGCCTTCTTAGGAAATACACTTTTCAATTCTGAAAAGTATGCGGCTAGGGTTGGTTGAATGTGTTCTCTTTTAATAGAGGTCGTTTTACCTGCAAATACGTTTCCGCCTTCACTCACTGGTTTTGCCTTTAAAAATTCTGGATACAGTTTATTAAATTCACGCATGATAATACCTGCGTGGACGTTTGCTTCATTTTCTTCTGGGCTACCTGTTGCACTATCAATATCAACATGGTTGCGATCTTGTTTGGCATGAACTAGCTCGTGTGCTAGGGTGCGTAATGTATCAACTGGTTGACGATTAGCAATAGCAAGTTCTAATGAATATGTTTCATTATTGAAACGTCCCATGGTAGGCTGATCGCCATGCGATAGAGTTTTCTTTAAAATAATAGTTGGCATTTTATCCAACTTAAGAATCTTTTTAGCAACCGGCAAGAATACTTTTAGGATTTCTTTAAAATCAGGCTCTGCTTCTTGAGGTTTAAAAAGTTCTGACAATAACATCTTAGTGTCCTAACTTGTATTCGTCTTTGATAATGTCTTTATGATGATGATCTGCTAATCGTTTGCATAGGTCGATGCGGAATTCTTTGTGGAATGTATCTGCAGGATGTCTGTCAACTTCGTGTTCTTTGAAAAACTCCATACAGCCTTCTTTAACCATAGGCATCCACATTTTCCAGTCATGTGTATCTTCATCACTATTTTCTTTATGGGATTTTTTGATCTCTTTGGCTAACGGCATAAAGTATTTTTTATGTAGATCGTTATGATCTAAAATATACCAAAATACTTGATCTGCAAGTTCTTGTTCTTGTTCTTTTCCAAGAGATTCTGGATCTCTTTCATTAGCCTCGTTAGGGTTATGATTAATGTTGCCAAAAAATTCGTATAGTTTCATGAGTCTACTTGTCCAAAGTAATATTACCCTATATTTAGTGTATTTTGATATAGGCTAATGATTAAAAATTATACTTAATTGCTTGTAAAGTGCCTCTGCAGATGTCTAAACGCACCCGAACCCACGCATAATCACCAGTAAACTCTTTTAAATCTGTTTGTATTGGTTTACTAACAGAACCACTAAACCCACCGCTAATGCCCGCTCCGCCAGTTGTTTCCAACCCAGTGTATGTTTGTTTAGTAAGTTGAAGATCCATCCAGTCGCCTTCTCCAGGATTTGGAGTTTGACTCACTTGCACCGTGCATGTACCTATAAAAGACCCCTCAATAGTGTATGCTACAGCGTGTGTTCTGTATCCTAACCCGTAATACCCAGCACCTTCTACTCGATTACTGACTAATGTAAGAGATGGGTCTGGCTTCCGCCCGTTCACCATTTGCGGCATTGTAATGCTGGGTTGGGTAGTATGCGTATTCGCAGTGCTCCACGGATTGTAAAATTCAAAGGTCTTACTTAAGAATGGCATAATTTGTTCCTAGATGCTGTATTTAAGCATCTTGCAGGACAAATTCTTGTACCTTTTTTAGATTATTACCTAAAAACATACCCACCATAGTTAATTGCTTTGGATTATCAACATAAACAAATGGATCTTGTAGGTAAGAGTAATCTCCACGCATCCACTTAATTGTACCTTTAGATGGTTTAATTGTATCTTTGTAATTTTTTAACCAATCCATAAACTTTAATCGTTGATGTGCTGGCATATTATATCGCAAAAATACCTTATGTGTGTATCGGTTATACGGCAATTGTTTACACAAGTGCTGTGCCGGTTTAGAACTTAGTTTAACCAAATCTTCAGCGGTAGCTGGCTCTGTTACACTATGAATCCATTTTTTAAACTGCTTTTTTACGACCTTATATGTTTCTAAATCAGCACAATACAAATTCATTGTTCCCCATTCTGCTCTAGTTTTAACTCCTAATGCCTTACATTCTTTAAGAACTTCGGCAAATTTGTATAGATTTATTTTTTCAGTATCGGTAAATTTTTCCCAATGATTAATAATAAGCTCGTTGCGACACCAGGCCATAGTTTTATCGACGCCCCAGAAGTTCATTCTAGAGGCGCCGCTAATTATAGTTTCTACACGGTAGGGATACTTACCGTAAAACAGTTTATTAGTCTGATGAACTTTCATCGTTTTCGATTTCTTCGACCTTTGCTTTGCTTGTGGATAATACTTCAATAAAGTTAAAGGTGAAAGTATCGTTTTCTGCGTCAATCTCAACTATGCCTCCGTTGACTAATTTTCCAAATAGGATTTCACGGCTTAATGGTTTCTTGATATGTTCATCAATAGCACGACTTAATGGACGAGCTCCCATCTTCTTATTAAACCCTTTCTTAATTAACAACTCAACTGCTTCTGCTGTAGGTTTAACATGAACATTCTTTTCTTTGATCTGTGCATTAAGTTCGTCAATAAACTTCTTAACAATCTTGATCATAGTAGTTTGTTCTAACTTACCAAACTGGATAATGCCATCTAATCGATTGCGGAACTCTGGGTTGAAGTATGTGTTGATAGCACCTGTTGCATCTCCATCACGCTCTAAACTACCAAAGCCCACACCGTTCTTTTCATTATCGGCCGCACCTAAGTTACTGGTCATGATCAATATACAGTTGCGACCGTCTGCTTTCTTACCATTGCTTCCGGTAACAACACCGTTATCCATTAAGCCTAGCAATACATTGCTTACGCTTGGATGGGCTTTTTCAATCTCATCTAACAATAAGATGCAGTTTGGATGTTCTTGTAGTTTAGTAACAAGTTGTCCAGCATTATCTTCAAAGCCTACATATCCCGGAGGCGCACCAATAAACTTAGCTACAGAATGTGCTTCTTGAAACTCACTCATATCAAAACGCACTAGTTGAACACCCATAGACTCAGCTAAGACCTTTGCGGTCTCTGTCTTACCACATCCGGTCGGTCCAGTAAACAAGAAGTTACCTACAGGCTTGTTTAATGATTTCAATCCGGCCTGCGAGATATAAATCTTATCTAATAGAATATCGATTGCTTTATCTTGTCCAAATACCTTACCATGCATATTCTTGTCAAGATTCTTAAGATTACTATTTTCTTTGGCCGCAACTTGTTCTACTGGCAAGTTTGCTTGTTTAGCAACTTCAAACATAATCTCGTCGTGATCTACAGTGCCACCTACTTCGTCACGAACTTTAAATCTAGCACATGCACAGTCGATAATATCAATTGCTTTATCTGGCAAGTGCTTGTCAGTAAGATACTTAACTGAGTATTTGACAGAATCAATAATGGCTTGATTAGTAATCTTAACACCGTGGTGTTTTTCGTAATACTTCTTCAAACCTTTAATGATCTTAACCGCCATTGCTTCTGTTGGTTCGTCAATAACCACACGTTGGAAACGGCGCATTAACGCACGATCCTTTTCAAAGTGCTTACGATATTCTTCCCAAGTAGTTGAAGCAATAACTTTCAACGTACCTTTGGTAAGAGCAGGTTTAAGCATATTGCTCATATCGTTTGAACTGCCACCTACAGCACCAGCACCACTCATCATGTGTGCTTCGTCAATAAAGATAATGCTGTTCTTTTTCTTCTCTAAAGCGTTTAACACCATCTTTAAACGTTCTTCAAAATCTCCACGATACTTGCTTCCTGCAATCATAGCAGAGATATCTAAGTTATAAATTGTGTGATCTTTAAGATACTTAGGAACATTACCTTCTACAATCTTACGGGCAAGGCCTTCTGCAATCGCAGTCTTACCTACACCTGGTTCGCCTACCATCATTACATTAGACTTTGTGCGACGAGCCAAAACTAATAGAATATCATCAATCTCTTTTTCACGACCGATAACTGGGTCAATTTTCTTTTGTTTAACTTTATTGTTTAGATTGGTACAGAACTGCACAATTACTTTTTCAAGCTGTGCAGAACCCGCATCTTCAGTAACATTCTCTGCATCAACAATCGAATGTTGATTTGCAAAGTCTAAGAATGCATCTTTGTCAATTTTAGCTTGACGCATAAAATGTGCGGCATGACTTTTCTTTTCTGAAAACAAACTAATAAAACAATCCCTAGGTTCAATAGTTGATCGCCCAGCAAACAATACTTGTGTAAACGCACGGTTAAGCATACGTTCCATGCTTTGTGTTTTACGTGGACGAGCATCTAACTCATCAACCACAATGTCTTGTAAATCGTCTGCAATAAACTGCTCAAGATTTTCTTTAAGTGATTTTAAATCGGCACCGAAATCTCCTAGCACCTGTTCAAATTTTGTATCAATGATCAGACTATATAAAAAATGCTCGAGTGTAATATACTCGTGCTTATTTTTAATAGCAAGTTTGACCGCTCTTTCAAATATTGCTTCTAGATCTGAATTTGGTTCTAACATCTTATTTCCTTTTAGATTTTTTAACACCCATAGCCCATTTTATTGAGCTAACTCTGTCTTGAAAAACAACTCCTTCCAAATGATCCAATTCATGCAAAAAACACTTGCACTCATAACCACGGAATTCGCCCTCCATTGCTTCACCTTTTGAATTCTGCCAACGAGCTTTAATTGCTGTTGGACGCTTTATATTAACATAAATTCCGGGAAAACTCAAGCACCCTTCTTCTAAGTCTTCAATAACATCTGTATTAGATACTACTTCTGGATTAAAAAATGCCATTCCGTGTTCTGGACGATCTCTGTGTCCCATAGTAAACACACGAGCTTGAATACCGACCTGATTGGCGGCTAGCCCAATACCGTCATAACGATACATAGTTTCTAGCATGTCTTTTTCTAATTGGACAGGATCTATACTTGGATTCTGGAAATCAAATTCTGGAATCTTTTCACGGAGGATTGTGTTGGGAAATTTTATAATGTTCATGTTATATTTAATTTACGTAAATTATCTTTCTGCTCATCTGAGAGCGTAGGAGTTACTATTTTAACTTTAACAATTAATCGCCCTCTGCGACTAGGGTCATTAAAATTAGGCATGCCATACCCACTAAGGCCGATCATAGATTCGTTTTGAATGCCGCCTGGAATATTAGTTTCCAATTGTTTGTCGTCAATACTAGTAAGTGTAACTGTGGTGCCTAACATTGCATCAATGCTACTAATAGTAACTTCTTGAAATAAGTCATCACCTTGACGCACAAATTTAGGATGATCCATAATATGTACATTTAACAGTATATCCCCTCGAGGTAATTCTTTAACGGAATCATCACCCATTCCGGATAAACGTAGTGTTGTTCCTTCGTGTATTCCACGAGGAATTTTAATGTTAACAGTCTGTTCTTTACCGCTGGGTAAATTTATATTAGCAATAAGCTCTTTGCCCCAAAACGCATCTTCTAAACTTACACTAGTTTGTAGTTGAACATTGCGATTGGTTGCTTGTCTGCGTTGTTGACGGAATCCAAATATATCACCAAATGGATGACCTTGCCCGAACATTTGTTCAAAGCCGCCAGGCCCATTAAAATCAAAATGGAAGCCTTGTGGCTGTGGGTTATCGTATTGGGCACGTTTTTCTGGATCGCTTAGAATAGCGTAGGCTGCCTGAAGCTCTTGAAACTTATTTTTATCGCCACCCTTGTCTGGATGATGTTGGCTGGCCAGTTTGCGATATGCTCGTTTGATATCGTCATCTGTTGCAGATTTTGGGACACCTAAGGTATTGTAATAGTCGCTCATAGTAATATATTAATTATACTACCTTTGTTAAATTATGTCAACTATTTGGGAGAGTCGATGCCTTGATTCATAGCAGTGATCTTTTCTTGTCCACGGCTCCAAGCCGCAACACCTAATACTGCGCCCATAGCCGCATGGAACAGTCCACCACCTTTAAGAGTTAGTGGTTCCCACTCTACACCGATAACTCCTTGGTGATCGTATGCTTGAATAGCGGTCCATAGGATCGGAAAAATAATAAAATCAAAAATACATACAGCCATATACATCCACCCCATCATTGGGCGCCACCTTGCTGACAACCAGTCGTTACTTGGTGCTGATGTCGAAGATTCTATTGCCATTATTTCGCTCCGTCAAATATTTTCTTTTGGTCTACATACCATTGTTGCCAACCTTTTAACTGCGTAGCAACTTCATTGTATGTTCCATAATTTTCTACTACTGTGTCGAATATTACACTTGCGCTAGCACCTGCGGGAATTTCTTTAAGTGCAGGCGGTGGTGTTTGTAGTGTGTCGCTAGCCTTTGGAAAGTTTTGGGTAACTGGAACAGTCATACATCCAACTAGCCCAAATACGCAAAGAGCAATTAATAAACGTTTCATTTTTTAATTTCCTTACGATTCTTGGCAGCATCATTTAATATATCAATAACTCCTTGATTAACAGTGCATTGTTTGTCTAGTTGACCAGCAAGTTCTTGTAGTCGCTTTTTATTAGTTTCGGTAATATCTTTAATGCGAGCTTGTTCTTTAAGAATCTGCTCTGCTAATTTTGTATTAGCTTCTGCTGCCGCTGTTTCTGAACGGCTAATCTTTAACTGCATTTCAGCAATGCGAACCTTGTATTCAGCATCTTTAGCAATGCCGCCTTCATACCATACAGCAACAACAGTTAGAATAATACCAGCAACTTGGATAGGAAGTTTATATTGTGAAACAAATGGAATAAATGATAATACAAAACTAGCGCCAATCGCAATAACACCCACCAATAACATTAGATGGAAAACGAAATCAGGAAGCCAATTTAATAACCACATTACCAAATACTCTTTTGTAGAATAACAGCCTTGTCACCATTACGGATTAAGAAATGACCTTCTATTTTATTAATATCGTAATTGCCCAAATACTTGTTTAAAAATAATACCTGGCCTCTGCTAGATTCGTCAAGCTGAAGTGCGCCTCTGAGTGCGTTCTTTAATGTATTGTATTCGCCTATGGCGATGAATTTTGCAGTTAGTGGGCCAGCATAAGATTTAGTAAAAGTAATATTTTTACTTTCGTCCATTTCCACTGAATCGATAGCACCTTGATCAAAGAAGTCTGTAACTTCACCTGCGTCGGCCCCTTCAATACTATTGCGATATTCTTCTGGACTTAGCGGAACACATTCTTCAATATTTTCTGTAGTGAAGTCATATCCTTTGATATCTTTGTACCAACGGAATCTCCAATCAGTTCGATCACATAATTGGCTAAGTCCGTTTAATAAATCTTTAATTTGTTCCGGTGCCTTGGTAGTTCTTTCAAGTTCGACAAATATACTATATTGTCCATCTCTTTCTTCACCTGAGCTAACATCAGCATCTAGAACATAGTTGTAACCACGCTCAATAAATTCCATCAAATCAATTGCTGGTTCTTTGTCTACCGCACGGAATCGTAGAGTAATAATATCTTCATCATTGCCCATTTTACTTTGGAACTGATCAATGGTGAACAGATTGTCAATACAATCTTTTAAGTCTGCATGATGCAGACCTTCCGTTAGATTATTGTCCTTGGATGGGTGCTTGGTCTGGAACTGGTTCATTAGGCATTGCCTCCTGGGCTGCGGCATCAGGCGTCATGGCCTGGTTAGGGTTCATTTCAATATGATCACGGACATACTCGCTCTGTTGGCGTTTCTGACCTTGATAGATATCTTGCATTAATTTTTTAGGCATAGTGATTGATACAACCCAAATAGGATGTGCATCTACTTTACCTTTCTTTGTGCCAGGACGGAAGTCACTTGGCTTATAAACTTTACGAGGAACCATTAGGTCTTCTTTCTGATAGGTTACTTTACAACCGTAATCTAACAAACGACTTGCCCCAACTGGGTCAGGCATGTCTTCAAATGGCCACATGAACTTGCAAGTAACTGCATGTCTATGCACTTCCGGTCCATCAACTAACTCGCCGTCTTGCCAATTCTTAAACACATACAAATCTAGGTCGTCAATTACACGCTCAAAATCCTTAAGGATTTTAAACGCACTATCGTTAGTTGTTAGCGTTTCTATGGTTTTGATTACGTCTACAATATCATGCATAAAGGTTCTCTTTGATACAATATTTATGCGATTCAAAATAACGGCATTTGAAATGGTTTTTTGAAATACCTGATAACTATATTATGCAGGTCTCCCAACTAATGGAGGTTCGATTTGTCAAGAAATAGCACAAAAAGACGTAGTCCGCCGCAAGGATCGCGTCAAAACGACAATCAAAACTTAATTGAAATAAACACTTATTTCAAGAAACAATCGCAAGTCCACATAGTTCCACGCAATACATCGCAGGAACGCTACCTAGAACTACTAAAAAACCCTAAAAAGTTCATCGTTTTCGCCATCGGCCCAGCCGGAACAGGCAAGACTATGCTTGGAGTTCAAATGGCCATCAAACAGTTAAAAGAGGGGGTGGTTGATAAGATCGTAGTAACCCGGCCAGCAGTAAGCGTGGATGAAGAGCATGGCTTTTTGCCAGGTACATTGAATCAAAAAATGGAACCCTGGACTAAGCCAATTATGGATGTATTCCAAGAATACTACCATACGAAACAAATAGCAGAAATGCTAGAAGAAGGTATTATTGAGATTTCCCCGCTGGCATATATGCGCGGTCGTACGTTCAAGAACGCTTTTATCGTTGCTGATGAAATGCAGAACGCAACACCTAGCCAGATGAAGATGCTGCTCACACGCTTAGGCGAAGGTAGCAGAATGGTAGTTACTGGGGATTTAAATCAAGCAGATCGTCCGAAAGAAAACGGATTGCTAGAATTTTGCAGTTTATACGGCCAAGGAGGTGACTATCGTATGATTGCTATGGCGAGGTTTGAAACAAAGGACATCGAGCGACATCCAGTGGTAAAAGAAGTTCTATCCATCTACAAGGAAACCGATAGCGAATAAAACACTAACAAAATTCAACAGAAACCGCATACATACGACCTGCAAAATCGTGTATGCGGTTTTTTATTACTGAAGTCTAGAAAGCTTCACAAGAACAGCCGCTAGGTTAATTTCACCGTCAGCAATCAATCCATGATCCACAAGACCCTGTTTAATAATCAATAACGCTGAATCCATAGTTTCGTCATCTTTACCAAACAAATTTAAGTTGTCATACATCCAACGATAGATATCACCCATCTCTTCAGGGCGAGCAGCGCCGCACAATAACTTGCGAGCTTGCTGAATCTTGCCTTGCTTGAATAGTTCGACCATTTGGATCTTATAATCAGCTACTCCGGCATCACTTTCGTTAGCACCTAGCAACTGACCATCTTGTGTGTTTTGTTGAACAAAGTTAATACATTTTCGTAAATCTGGATAAGTCACTTTAACATAGGTATCTAATGTATCTAAGTCAAACTCAATATTTTCTGTAACAAGAATAGTTGCAACACGAGCAGTAAACTCAGTTTGATCAATACTGCTAAAATGCATCTGTTGACAACGACTATGAATAGCATCCATAATTCGTTGCGGTTGATTGCAAGTTAGAATGAATCGAGCAGTCTTGCTGTATTCTTCCATAACACCACGAAGTGCTGCCTGGGCATTTGGACTTAGATAGTCTGCCTCATCAAGTAGCACACACTTAAAAGGACCAAATGGCATCATCTGCACAAAGTTGGTAATCTTATCGCGAACATCGTCTACTGAGTTAGTGCGTGATGCATTGATCTCTAGGATGTCATATTCTTCTACGCCAATTTCGTGTAGCAACAATTTAGCAAGAGTAGTTTTGCCAATACCTGGACTGCCGCTTAACATTAGATGCGGAATGCTTTTATCTTTGATCCAAGTTATAATTTGTTTCTTTTGATTTGCATCACGAAATACATATCCATCTACTGTATTAGGACGATATTGTTCTACCCATAATTCGTTCATTTGTTATCTTCTTTTTTAGGTTCGGTTGCTTGTAATGTTTCATCTGCTACCAGCTTTGAAATTTCATTGATTGCTTTTTCTTCATTATATGCATCTAATGCTTCCTCACCGGTACCTATCATTTTCCGCATGTATAGTGGAACATATTTTCCAAAGATAGCTTCATAATTAGCATCCACTACTTCTTTTGGAACTTTGGTCGGACGTCGACGATCACCTTTACCTGCCATTATACTAATTCCTCTGCAATGCCTAAAATTTCCGCGGCAATTAATAATCCGCCTGCAATAGCAATAGCACTCGGTGCACTATGGATAATTAATGCAACACCTGCGGCAATTCGTAATAAACTTTTGACAAAGCTAATGTTACGATGTAATAATGGATCTGGAATTTTTGATAAGTCTTTCATTGTTATTCACCTTTTAATATTTTATTTTGTTCTGCTTGAACTACACGCTTGCGTAAACTGCTTGAGCTAAACGAATGATCTCTACCGTTGAATATTAGTTCAATATTTCTAGCATAACATTCATGCCGTCCTGTAAACTCTTTATCTTCATACTCTACACCTAATATCCTAACATCAATTGGAAGGATTAGCAATAGGTCAACTAGGTCCTGCTCAGTGTTGTAAACTACAATCTCGTCAACATACCGTGTAGCGGCTAATTGAATTTGTCGTTCTACAATACTTTGAATAGGTTCATTCTTTTCAGGACGATCCCATTGAGCATTATTCTGTAGGCCAGCAATTAAGTAATCGCAATGATTCTTTGCTTCGGACAACATAGCAATATGCCCTGCGTGAAGCATATCGAATTGACTGAATGTAATGCCGATCTTAAGACCTTTAGCTTTGAGTTCTTTAATGTGATTGAATATCATACACTGATTATACAGGGAAGGACAGGGCCGTGTCAAGCCCTGTTTTTAAATTATTGAATAAACGGCTTTAAATCTGGAGCAGTCCAACCTGTTGGTTTTAAAACTTTACCATCTTCACGCTTACGAACTTTACCTGTGTCTTTATCAATCTTGGCAAAGTTGGTACGCATAACTTCTTTCCACGCACCTTCTGCATCAAACCCGCCACTATGAATAGCACCGATAGTAACAACCAGAATATCAACAAGTGCATCCAACTGTTCTACACGATCTTCTTCACGTAACGCTGCTGATAATTCTTTGCTTTCTTCATCAATAAGGCCAATATACATTGCATATTGATCTCTGTTACGATCGCCTGTTGTTTGATCACAAGCCTTCATAAATGTTTCTTGGTCACGAAATGGGTTCATATTATCCTGGAATGTTAAAATTGAAATTACTACCACCAGTTGCGGCAACTCCACGCTGAATAGAATTTTTAGGTTTTTCATCAGCTAACAATAACATAGCGTTAAGATCAGCCATATAGATTTTGGCAATAGTGCCATCATCGTTTTCATATTCCATTTCGCGTGTCCAACGAGCATGTTCCATTAGGATCCACTCGCCAATTTTAACATCTTGTTGGTTTGGCCCAATTGCCCAAACACGACCCCAGCGAGGTTTAATACCTTCACCTCTACCGTTGTCGCTTTTTAGGATAAGCCCTGCGGCAGTTACTTCATCGCCGAATTCTATGTCTGTGACAAAAACTTTATCACGCAACGGTTCTAACTTGCCTTTAATTATCATTCTTAATCTTTCTTAGGATTTTGTTGATTGTAATGATCGTTTACAATATCTTCACGTTTACGAACTACTACACCACCTGGGCCTAGTTCGTCGCCACGGGCGTTCATACGAACATTACCAACTGCTGGCATTGTTTCATTACGTGCGGCAAGTGATTCCATATCAACTGCTTTACCTTGCATACTGCGATATATTTTTCTTTCGGACATTTATGTCTCCTTATTTTAAAAACTCATGTATGTCTAAATCATACTTTATGCTATCTACTTTATGGATTCCAATTAAGTACAATACATAACTTGCTACACTTGAACCACGTCCTACACCCCATACAATGTTATTTTCACGCATGGTGTCTACTAAGTATTTAATGTACTTCAGCAGTGGGATCATGTTATGTTGGGCAAATAACTTTAATTCTTCAGTTACTCGCTCTTTTTCTGTTACTGTACGGCATTCACAGTATAACCAATCTACAATATCATATAACCTATACTTTTCAGGCATAAACCACTGTGCTTGATTAGCTTTATCAAACTCTTGTTTGCTGGCTACGGGCTCTGCACAAATTTGTACAAAACCAGTGTTATCGTAATTTTTCTTTACACTTTCATTGAAAATCGTACAAATTGCTGGATTGTCTAAGAAAATTGTTCCAAGGTCTGTGATTTTACCAGAATACAGAGCATCAAATACTTCTTGAGCATTTAATATAACTTGTCCGTATTCCGTGATTTTCATACCCTTATTATAACAGGTATTGTGAGTAAGATCAACCTACGTTGATGAGTCCGTCTAGACCTTTGTCTTGGCGTTGCATTAGCTTTTTGGTTGCTTCAGACTGTCTGCGTAGAACTTCTTCTCTTAATGAATTCAGAATCATCACAATTTGATTAGCTAATGCGCCATTGCCTGATCTAAGAGCAATACTATATTTTTTATTAAGGTCACCAATTTTTGCATCTAACTCAGTATCCTTTAGATGAGAAAAATCGTCTAGTAGTGGATTAAACATTTTACCAGCTTCCGCTTACTGTAGCAACTTTTGCCCAAATATTTGTAGTGGTGTTTACATAATTTGCATAACAAACATATACAGTTGAACTCGTGGCATAAATCTGCCCATCTAAGTCACCTTCTTTACCAACAGAGCTGGCTGGCTCCGATAGCGCATGGGTAACTAATGCTGTTTGGATAACTTGCACATCAGAGATCTCAGCAGCCGCAGTTTCTAAGCTATTTTTAATAGCAATAAAGTTATCGCGGAATCCTTGTGTATCGTTATCCTGTCCAGGAACTGGAAAAGTTGTATCAATATTTGTGCTGTAGTTTGTTAAAGTTGAGGCCATATGTGTTTACCGTTGTAGTTGTATATTTATGTGCTAATATTATAGGGCTGCAATAGCTGATTGGAAAGCACCCCAACTGCCGGCCGCAGCAACTATGGATTTTAATGTTGTTAACGATATTACATCAAGATCAAGCACAACACCACCTAACGTTGATGTAGTAGCTGGTAGTAAATCCCACCAAATTGATGGAGGTGTTATTCCATCATTGGGCCAACTTTCTGCATATTGTGTTCCAGTACCATTTAAGAAGTTAATGTTGGTACTAATAGTTCCATCTGCTTGAACAGCAATAGAGCCGCCTGCATAAACTTTAACTCCGCCCTTAACTAAAGTGCTTGCTGTAGGTAGAGTATATGCTTGAACAGATATAGTTCCAGTAGCTGATACTAAAATACCACTACCAATTCTAACAATACCGTTGGTTGTTGTAGATGCTACCGGCAATGATGAAGCAGTAGTTACATTAAGTGTTCCGTCGATGGCAACAAATACTCCCTGTCCTACTTTAATTCCGCCCAAAGTTGATGTAGTTGCTGGAACTAATACAGTTGCGGTGCTTCCGCTAATAACTCCGTTTATGTCAACGCTTAATCCTGTCCCGATAATAATTCCACCGAGTGTTGTAGTAGTTGCAGGTTCTAACAGGGCAATGCTTATTGTTCCAGATTGATCAACTAATATACCTTCGCCAATAATAACACCGCCTATTGTTGCGGATGTTGCCGGCACTAGAGTAGTTGCTCCGGTAGTTGTGTTTATGGCCAACCCATCGCCTAATGTTATTAGCGATTGGCTCGGATCAGTCTGTAACGCAGTAATTTCAGTTTTTGCATTATCGAGCGCAACTTTAATAGCACTAAAATTTTCTCTAAATCCAGCACTAGGGTTATCTTGCCCTTGTTTGGGGAATGTTGCATCTATATTAACTGTATCAATTTGGCTCATAATTTGTATCTACCTTTGGATTTACATATTTATTGTTAGGGTGTTGGGTAATATAACCAACCATTTTGATCTGATTCTTTTGGTGTTTCGACAATAATTCTATCTGTATCAAAATCGAACTGTTTAAAATCAAATCCACTATCTCTAATTCTAGATAATACTTTGGCTGTATTACCGGGTAACACATAACAAATAGGAACTGCTTTAATAAATCCTAGTGGCACTCCTGTATCTGATTGTAATGTGGTCATATATCTTGGTTGCAATCTATCATCAACTGCTATTGTTGCAGAATCGATCTGTATAGCTTCTAACTGAGTCTGCATATTAGCCAATGAAACTGCATTTGCTGGACTGTAACTATTGGACATTTGATTATCAATGATGTCTACATAAATTAATTCATAAACAATATTTCCATTAGAATCTTCTGCCGCTACACTCTTTATATCTCCAAAGTAGAATCGTTTTCTATGGAAATATTGTTGCATTGCACCTACGTAAGAATTAATGTCAATCTTTTCAAGGCCTGTTTCAATAACCATTTTGATTTGTGGCTGAACTCCGAACTCTGGATCGTTTGGTCTGTATAGTAATGTAGAATCGAATGTTACTGAGTTACTCATAAAATCTCGATATGCAACTCTGCTTGCTGGAGCCAAAAATGGTTTAACATATACTCGTGTATATTCAGTAAGTGATGTTTCTTTGATAGTAATGTAGCATTCTTGATCAACTGCACTTAATTTGTAAACATCGCTTGCACGAACAGTAAAGTACCAATTCTCATCGATAGTAGTTGACCCGCCGTCAATAGTAAATGCATGAAATACATTTGTGGCAGTAAAGTCAAAATAAGTTTGACTCCTATAATCGACTCTGCCTTCAATCGTTCCGTCAGTGTTGAGTGTTAATCCTTTTGGTAAGACACCGCCTACAAGTTCATACTGTATATTATAATCAGCATATACATTCTGTGCCAATACTGATAGCTCACTAAACTGTCCTGGAATTACAGTTCCTAACGAACCGGTAGTTATAAACTGAATGTAACTATCAATATCACCTTTAATTGTTAGAATAAAAATTTGAGGAGATACAACGGTACTTTGACTTTGCTGATCTGTTTTAATTATATTGATTGTAAATCTATAACTTTTACTATATGCAGGTTGATATGAAAGGCGTCCGCATAGCTGTCCAGTTTCACTGTCTAGGCTCATGCCGGGTGGGTGCTGGCTAGCAGTACCAAGATAAACAACTTGTGAATCTGGCAACTCTTGAACTAATGGGCGATCTAAATTAAGAATGCCACTAGTTGTACCTGTTGGAATAACTCCGAGGATTGTATATGTTGTTGAATCAAAATCTGGAATGTATTCGTCTAACCGTAGCTTCATACCTGCTACTGGAAATACTTTAGCATTTTTAAAATAAATTACAGAATCGCCTGCTAAATTTTTTGTTGGAAAACTGGCGGCATCGTATTGGCTATCAATAGCAATGCTTATTTCTGGATTGACTGTGGTTGACCAATCCCAAGTTAATGGACCTACAAATGGATACGGATCGTATTCATATAAAGAAATAATCTGATCGCGTCCGGATCTAATTGTTCCAAGATTGGCTGTTCGGGCCAGTAGTTGACCAAAATTGTTTTGCCATAACGGAGCAACAAGATAGCTTGCACTATCGTCGAGTAAGGTAGTATCTACGTGAACAGTAATATTGTCAGTTCGCAAACTATTAGGATCAACAATTGTCATGTTAAACAATTGGCGTGAGCTTGAGATACCGTCAGTGACTGTTATGTAAAATTGATAAGTTTTATTAATTGACTCTGGCTTAACCAGTTCAACAACGTTGACATTCATAATAGCATGATCATACGGATAGCGATCATACGATTCTTCATCATATCCGCCAGTAATGCTAACTGATGAATCTAATTTTAATTCATCGTTTACATACCCATTGATCCTACCACTTAACGATAAAGTTAGGCCAGGCGGCAGTTGTCCGTCACGATCGGCAATATAATATTTTAATGTATTACCTGATGCTAAAATATCAGTATCGGCACGGACGGTATAGTCAACATATTCTTTGTTAATAACATAATACGCACCATTTAACCCTGCTGGTAAAACTCCACCGGGGGTGGCCCAAGTAGGATTAGTTGGACCCGTAACATTTAAACTAAATGTTTGATCACTAACTCCGTCTGTATTCTTTGCTCTAATGACAAAATTCGATGTTACTGTAGTTGGCACAGAATACGGAGTTCCGGATATCAGCCCAGTTGACGTGCTTAGAAAAAGTCCCGACGGTAACACTCCTGTAATTAAGGAGTAACCAACATTAGTTCCTGTGGCCTGCACAGTTACGGATGTTGATATTCTTTCAGTTAGGGTTCCTAAGAACCCTGCTGATGTGATCCAGACTGGCGCAGTCATTAATTTCTTCCTATAGCTACTTCAATTACACCCCGAGTCAATGTATTCTTATTCTCGAGTGCCTTACCTATAATAGTTCCAACTTGTGGATTAGTAGCCTTACATGCATATCCAGGAGTAGAAGAAGTTGTTAATAAATCTCCTTTTGCTACAACACCAATAACTTTAACTGGAACCCGACCTTGCAATGCTATACATGCTCTAGTTCCTTCTTGACTTGCATTTAATGTGTATGATGGATTAGTTGTAACTGCTCCAGCAACCCTGCTATCGTTAACTTCATTAGTTGTAGTAACTTCAGCATTGCCACCGAATACTAAAACTGTACCTGGATCATACTCTGCATCAGCGGAATAAAACTCGGCTAAGTCAGCATATGTTGATTCAAAACTTGAACCATCAGCAAGTGACCAAACACCATGAACAGTTGCAGTGCTACCAGCACCACCAGCAAATAAATCTTGCACAGTAATACCAGCAAATGTTGGCGTTGTTGTTGTTCCAACATCTTGTCCAATACTTAATGTTGTATTCTGACCAGCAGTTACTCCTACCCCTGTACCAGCAGTAATGCTTAATATACCGGTACTAGCAATAGTAACTCCGGCAGTGCCGTTGTATGTTGATCCACTCAACCCAGTACCGATAGTTAAACCATATAAATTATTTCCAAGTTGAACACCTGATATAGTGCTTGTTGATAATTTGTTTACATTAATACCGGCGTTGTCATTGATGTGATAATCAGTAATAGGATTATTAACACCCTTGCCGCCTACAAGTTTATATGTTGCACTTGTGGTAGATCGAGTAATTGTAAAATCACTACCACCGCTATTTGCTAACTTGGTATTTGTAATTGTAGTTGTGTTATTAGCATCAACATAATTTCTAGTAGCCGCAGTTAGTGGATTATCAGTAGCAATTGGATCTCTAGATAGTTGTAGCAATCCAGTCATGATACCAAAGTCTGGTCTTGGTGTAGTACCATCAGTATCAAGTGCTGAGATACCGCGTCTTTCAATACGCTGATCTACGTAACCTTTATTGGCACCATCACCAGCGTGACCAGTTTGAGGATCTGCTAAGTTGATAATATGATGGCTAGCTAAATTCAAATCGGCCTTCATTGCCATCTTACCATTAACTGCTACAAATCCGCCACCACTCAATAAAGCACCTGCATATAGGTTACCATCGCGGTTTAAACCTAAGCGACGATTGATATAGTTAGCAGTAGCTTGTTCAGTAGGAACTTTGTAATCTGCTTCAGTCACCATGGTGTTATCAGTGGAAAACTCGCTTACAGGAGGTCCAAGGTCTTTCTTAAGTGATACTGAACTTAAATTACTCAAGTCGATCGGTGCGTTAATAGTTACAGAACCCTGTGCTTGATTAACTGTAAATGCTGTACCTACACGGAAGTTACCGTCTTGGTCAGTAGTTGCATAATAAACACGAGCTGCTCCCTTCTCATTAACTTCACGAATTTGTTGAGGTTTGTTTACAGGTGGTCCATACAGGTCATTTGGAATTCTAGTTGTAGCATATCCACCAGTACCAATATCAACAAAGTCATGACCGGTAACACGTAGTAATGATAATCTAGTAGTAACCTTACCTGAACTGTTGCCAGCAACACCGGCATACAAAGTTGTACCTTCGGTAATTGCGCGAGTTAGGGCTTGATCGAGATCAATCTCTGCCCAAGTCTGGCCAGTAACACTTATGGATCGATATGCAACAATATTAAGCAGCTGACCGTTAACCCCAAATTGATAATACTTAGGGGGAGATTGCGCAAGCCCTGCATCAATTCTCGATTGTGTAGGAAGTGATAGCGGAGTAACTTTAATAGTGCGAGATCCAACAACACCTGCAAGATTAATCGGAGTAGTAACTGCGGCACTAGCACCGTCTCCAGTAATAGTAATACCAGTTGATGTGCCAGTCCACCCTGTTCCTGGGTTATCAATAACAATACTTGTTACAGTACCGCTAGTAATAACAGCATGAGCAGTTGGAACAGTTCCGGTAAATGTTAAAACAGTGCCACTAGTAATCATTCCGGTAGTTGGAATGCTTAGGCCAATTTGAACAGTTGCACTATTAATATAGGTTAATGTAGTTCCTGTAGTTATAGCATTTCCGCTAACAGTCATTCCTACGGATAGATAAGAGATATTATCAATTTCAATAGTTTGCACACCAGCAAGTGCTGATCCCTGATCTCCAAATACATTATGAGTTTCGGATAATAGTATAGATGCACTAGATATTGATACAGTTGCGGTAGTATAACCAGTACCACCGTTAGTTAACTTAGGATAGGTTACGCCTTGTGCTATTGATTGGAAAGCAACATAGTTATAATCTTCTAAGGTATAAACAAACACAGCATTATCTGATTGAACGGTGCTGTAATTTGTAACGTGATAAATCTTTGTAGGATCATCATCCATTGTAAGAACGGTACTTGGTCTGCTTAATGTATCAGGATTGATACCATAAAACTTATGCAGTCCTTCTGCTCTACATGTAACTGCTGCTCCGTTTGCTACGGCCTCTAATAACCCCACTTGTGATGATGTTGACAAATTACCAGAGTTAAATGATAGCTGATACACATTAGGTATAACATTATTTTCTGCATCTAATGCTTGTACCGCTGCGCCGATGCTGTAAGTTCTAATAATACCATTGTGGTTGATTTCAATCTGACTGCTACCTAATGCGGGGAAGCCACCGTTTGATGGGTCAACTTCTACATAGATACTAGTTTGTCCTGCGATAGCAGGGAACAACGGATACGCTACATATGCTGTGGCAATCTGTGTTAATGGATACGATAGATTAACATTAATAGGAACTTCGTTAGGATCTGAACCTTCCGCAGTTAAACCGTATTCACCGTAACAACTTGAACCAGTAGTTGAACGAACTTGTGAGCCGTTTAACGCATAGTAACTTCTGTAACAGTAATATGTAAACATACTTACGTTTTCAGCAAAGCCACCGTTGGTTACAAAAATACCATAACCTAAGTCGTTAACCTGTGTAAAGTCGTTAGCCAACATAGAACGGTTACCAGCAGTGACTAACTCAAATCTATTTGGAACAATATCTACAAATCCTGCAATTGGAGTCGGGACATTAATTGTCGCATCACCAAAATACACTTTATAATTTGTGCCAGCAGTCCAGTTGTCGCCAGCATACACCATGCTGATTCCTGTAATCTTACCATTGCTATCTACAGAACTAACAGTAGCAGTTGCAGTAGTAATGCCAGTCGTGCCTTGTGGTTCAATGCTAATAGCACAACCTACAGCATATCCTGCTCCACCATACGCAATAGTAGCGGCAATAATATTACCGCTGCTAAGTTGTAGATTATTAATAACAGCGCCGCCAATAGCAATTGTAGGAGTGGCAATATAACCAGTTCCTGGAAAGTCAATTATAACATTTGTAATTCGTCCTAGACCATTTGATACCGCATGGCCTGTAGCAGTAATACCACCGACCCCATTAGGAGCATCTACTGTGATAGGAATATTTGTTTGGTTGGGTTTAAAGCCACCAACAGTATCAGTTACTGTTACAATATTACTTCCAGTAACAGCTAACCCACCCGGAGTTAACGGATTTAAGTTTAGTGTGGCTGCATAAGTTTGTGTACCATTTGGTAACACAGCATCTGGTACAAAATTACTTAAGAAGTCAACTTCGTATCGAATACCATTATGAACAAAGAATGACGGAACTTCTGGTCTACGAACTAGTCCATCAACTGGAATACGAAGTGGGCTTGCAAATGTATTAGTAGTTGGATAAATTTCTAAATTGCCGGTAAATCCGTCTACAAACATACCGCCACGGAATGCCTGTTTGGCAACGCTTTGACTAAATGATGAACAAGTTTGTGTGTATGGTGATTTGTTTTTAATTTGTCCGGCAGGATCTAATACCTTCATGAAGCCGCCGTGTCCCTGACAGCTGATATAACGAAGGATAGTTGCATCGTTCATTAAGAACATATCCATCTCTGTATTCAGTTTTGGAGGATTAAAATCTGCATCGAGATTAATAATTCGAGCCGCTGCTTGGATTAAGTCTGCTAAGATTACATCAGCACCCGGTTCGATCCCGGCGATAATTGCTTGGCCTAAAGTATTAATGTGTCTAATGCCATCTGCACACTGTCCAGTAGTTAGACTAGGAAATGTAGCAACACCTGCGGCTAGTCTCATAGTATTTCCGCTACCACCCATAGTTATATCAGTTATTAAACTGTCAACCATTGTGCCTGCATCGCGGAAGCATAAAGCAACATCAAAGGAATATAACGGGTATGTATCCTGAATGTATGTTACGACACCATTTTGAATATCTACTTTATTTTCAGCTAATGCTTTTGCAGTCTTTATAAATCCACCGGCATTAGTTTGCGTTGTTAAGACATTAATAATCTTACTAGGATCACGAAGATAGTGATATCCAAAATTAACTGGTTTGTAAATCTGCCAATCACCTGTAGCAATAGGATCGGTATTTGCCATGCCATTGTGGTCAACAGTAACAGTAAAGCTAGATCCATTACACGCAGTAATAACCCCCTGGCCGCCGTTACCAACAAACATATAATTTTTATAGCTCGAACTAATAGTGCCTGTGCTTAACGTAACAGAAATATCGCCGCTAGATCCATTTGGACTTGCAGTGGCTGTTGCAATAGTACCAGTAGTTGCATAGTTAAAACTAGTATCAAGTGGAGCAATTTGTAATCCGTCAATCTGTGTATCCCTACGGAAGTGGGTAGTTGCCCATGGACTGGTACTTACTCCGGTATCTGGACGAATAATTACACGGCGGAATTCGTCACCACGTATAGAAGTGTTAGCTGAAAGTTTAATCGGCAACTGTTCATAATACTCACCTGACTCAACAATAAATGAGATCTGCATTGAGCTAACATCAGTATTGTATTCAACAGTTTCGCCCGGAATAAAGTCACCGCTATATACATGCCATGTTCTGTTTGTAAAGACCAGTCCTTCTAACGCAGAATAATCTGAACCAAAGTCTACTAAGAATGCATCGGTATATATACCGAGTTCGTTAGCAACTGACTGGGTGGCAATAATTGTGCCGTCTGGGACAACAATAGTATCAGGAACGCTTGCAGTGTCAACATAAAATTTATATCCAACCCAAAAATCAGGAATCGGTACTATTTTAGGATTGCTAAATGTGAATAATACTTGATTAAGATTTCCATAATCAGGTATAGATGCAGTAACATCAGTAGCAAAGTGAACTGCATAGTCGACGTATTCTATTGTATATACTTCTTCACCAGCACCACCAGTGGCGATGCCTTCGATCAATCCAATAGCTTTACTGCTAATACCTTGAATATACTGTCCAGGATAGATTGTAAACTTACCTGTTTCAACTGACCCAAATTGATCAGACCCCAAAATACCGGCCTCTAACACTAATCGTGATAATCCGCTGCTGGCGTAGTTGTCAGTAACACTATTAACGGTACACGGAGTTCCGTTATCGTATGTAATCAACCTTGCGTAATCACCAACTTCGATCTTACTAGCATTAATTAATTCTTCGGCATACTGTGCTGCCTTATTAAGACTTGCAAATGCATACTGATAGAATCGGCCACGTTTGTATGCGGGAATTTCTGGCTGATAATCTCTGCCCTTGGATGTAACATATAGATTATTGGCGCTGTAATAGCCGTTGTTATCTACATAATGTTTGGTTGCAGCAATCAAACCGCCGTCTGAATCTAATGGATCTCTAGATAGATATAGTGGTCCAGTCATTTGACCAAAGCCTGGATTAATCTCGCCAGTTGCTGGATCAATTGTTTCTGTACCTTGTAAACTGATCTTGCTGTCTACATAATCCTTACGAGTTAGATGAGAAGGAATGCTTGCTTGTAATGATAAATCGATGGTACTGCTAGAACCTGTGGCAGTATATATTGAAATAGTTTTGCCATCGTTAAAGCTAAAATTAGTGCCAGTTGCTGGAATCAGTTGAACATTATGGCGGAGTGTGCTTCCTTCAATCGCTGTATTAACTACTGGAGGTTGACCACTTTCGGTAACATAGTTACCATCGCGATTTAAGAAATTATCGTATAACCAGCGACGTGTTACTAGATCTTGATCATGTGTAGGATTGGCAAAATTAATAGCACGATAGGTATTAACACCGCTTAAATCTCCACCTAAATATGGGTTAGAGTCAGTGTGCAATGCACTTGCGCTATTGCTAATAACCAACTGGGCATTTGGGTAATCGTAAGTAATACTAATACCAGTTCCAGTTGCTAAAGTAAGTTGAGTTAAAGTTAGACCAGTTGCATCAGTAGTAATAATTTTTCTACCACTAAGATGTCTAGGAGCATCAGCTAGATTAGTAAAGCGTAACCCATTGCCTAAACCGGCTACAGCATATAATTCTGTAAAGTTATCATTAGTTTTACTAAATGCATCGCGAATACTGTCACCAGTTCCGTCGTTTGATTGGTTTCCGATATTAATGGGTTTTCTACTCATGGCTTCTCCTGCGCAGTATTGCGTCGATGTATTTACCAAGATTTTTTATAACCCTAATGTAAATACAATATGTTCATTAAAACAGAAAAAGAATTGGTCATTCACACCAGACTAAGCAAGAAAGGCAAGTCACACGATTACAAAAGATATCGAACCGTTGCTTGTTTACGCTGTGATAACTGTGGGAAGTTGTTTACTAGACCCAAGGATAAAATTAGTCCTAAGCGGTTAAGTAATCAATATTTTCATGTATGTGATGAATGTGACATTAAGCGATTTGCTCAAAGAAAGGGTGCAGAACGCCGCACCATTTGGGAACGCCCAATAAACAGCTCAGATGATATTAGCAAAATCTAACCAATTAGTATCTGGTCTATTTCGTCTTTGATTTCGTTATTCTGAATAATACCTAACACTTGATTTCTGTGTGTAGTTATTAAGAATGCTTCTGCAGCCGCTTGAGTTATACCGCGAGTTTGTAGATAATACACACGGTCACGATCTAAGACATCAGTGCTAACACCACTGTTTACTCTCGACGAGTCGGTGTGGTTATATATTTCGGGGATACTATGGCATCGACCGCCCTTGCCAGTAATGAGATTAATATTTTCCACACCCACCTGTGAATACTCAGCATCTTTTCCAATGTTGACCATTGCTTGATATACCGTTTGGCTGTTGGTTCCTGCTTCTGTTGTAAAGAATTGATTACTAACGCTGTAGGGGCCAGCATGTTCAATCTTGATAATAATTTCACAATCACCACCTACAGTATTAATTGCATGGCCGTATGTGTTAAAATTGGCAGCATCATCTAGTGACAGCTGAATAATGTGCTTGTTTAACTTGCCGCCTTTAACAAACAATCCCATATTGAGATGAGCACCTTCTCGGACACGAATATCATAGATAACTACTTGCTCCAGCTTATCTCCAGCTTCATTAATGATAGCAAGATCTAACGTGGCATTTTCTCGAATATCAATGCGTATATGTTTTGCCACCATTTCACGCTCAGTAGGAGTTTGCCGCAGAACAATAGTATCTGTTTTTCCTTGGCCGAGCTCGATTAGGTTTGCATCAATAATTTTGAATTCTTTATCAAAATATTGTTCTGGCGTGAATGCCCAATCTGGATCACCTTTGGTTGCTTTAAGAAAACTCTGAATACCCATCTTCAATGATCCTTGTGTAAAGTTCTGTACCGCCTGATATTTTAATTTCGCCGCCAACCATAACATGAACATGCGTTGGATTTAAAATCTTTAATAATGTTTGATTGTGTGTAATAACTAAACAACTTTTTTTTGCGTGATCTAAAAAGTCTTTTAATATAATTCCGACTAATACTATTTCTCTTTCTGTTAGCCCCTCGTCGATTTCATCAAGGACTACTAATTCAGGATTTTTTAAAAGCATTAGCACTAGTTCGTTACGTTTTGACTGACTTAATGTTACCCCTCCAATGCTTGAAAATTGATCACCATGCGCCGCACTTAGATCTAATAATTCACAGCATGTGGTGTATTTAAGTTGCAAATCAGAAACTTCAATACCACTAAACATTTCTTTAGTTAATTCCCAATTGGTGATATTGTCAAACTCAGGTGGAACTTGAAACCCAACAAATATGTTAAGTTTGGCTATTTGGTCAGTGTCTAGGGATTTTAAATTCTTTCGCTTCCATATAATATCACCTTCTACCTGTTGGATGCTTGGGTGGTTGGAAATAGCGTGTGCAAGGGCTGATTTGCCGCTGAACTTTGGTCCCATAACGGCATGGATTTCTCCGGATTTAATTTGTAAATTAATGTCTCTGAGTAGCTCTTTTGATTCTGATACTGCCGTTAGATTTTTTATTTTAAGCATTTGATTAGTATACTATCTTTAGTGGGGTACTTCAACGGTTTATTGCTACTTTTTCTAATCTCCTTAATTGTGCAGTATAGGTATTTATCGGATTAAATACACAGTTACTTTTTAAAGGATTATTATCATGGAATTTATTATTTTTGCCGCAGTTATTGCTGTAGTTGCTTACTACGCATTTTTTCGTAAGAAAGCAGAAGTTGAAGTTGTAGCACCGTATAAAGTTGAAGCTAAGGAAGAAGTTGTCGAAGTTAAGGCAGTTGTTAAAAAACCCAAAGCTACAGTTAAGAAAGCTACTACTCGTAAGCCTAAAGCAAAGTAAGTTGTTTTGCTTGTTCGGCTAGTGCAAAACTAGCTAAGTTTTTTGCCTTACTCTCACACATAATATCGTGAGTTTCTAAAAAGCTCAAAGCCCATTCATTAACTGGTTTGTTCCAGTAGAAGTTAGAATGCGCTCTGAGCTTTTGCTTTTTATAACCATTCGAAAGGAGTAACTGATAGTCGGGCGCTGTAAGTGGGTCGTGATCTACAAGAATATCTTCGCGACTTACGGAGTAATGACAAGTAGGGCGAGCGCCGCGCCAACTATCGCACACACGGCTAACACGACTATCTCCTGGTTGGATATATTCTCCCTCCCGGATCCAATGGTGGTGAATGTCAAGTACAATAGGTACAAGGTCACTAATAGTAAGGCAATCATCTAATCCCCAAGAGTTTTCTTCGTTTTCAATTGTAATACAGTTGCGGGCTTCGGGTGAGAGTTTGCTGTAGGCACGTCGAATACCTTCTGGACCTTGCCTACCCGAGATGTGGACGTTAATCTTATAATCTTGGAACCTACGACCGAAACCCATCCACCTTGCCATATCTGCATGATACTCAAACTCCTCTATTGAACGTTCTACTATACCTGGGTTATCACTCGCCAGCACAGTAAACTGGCCAGGATGAAAAGACAGTCGAACATTGTTAGCACGAGCAATATCGCCCACTCTTTGGAAGTGGGTTTCGCAGTATGAAACAATATCAGGTTGCCGCCAATAATAAGCATAGTCGTGGTGAGTGTAAACAGGAAGAATGTCGCTCCCAAGGCGTACCATCCGAAGAGCAGGGTCCAATTCACTTACTTTCTCCACGAGCTTTCTAACCGCTTCTATGTTACCTACCATTAGGTCCCAAAGTTTTTGTTCGGCTACATCTCTAGTTTGTCTATTTAACCAGGCAACAGTAGTGCTGCCGGTATTATATTGTTTGCAATTGTCTTTCTGGTCAATGCCGTTTATTTGGCTAGGACCGTCGATCCATTTGCAAGCAAAACCAATTCTTTTTAGTGTCTGTGTCATACATATATTATAACATATTATT
>Ga0194048_10000017_pt1 | contig 74087 bp, 66 predicted proteins | sample JunL225m_MetaG_FD_161685 | JGI IMG/M metagenome (GOLD analysis project Ga0194048, IMG submission 161685) | Anoxic zone freshwater microbial communities from boreal shield lake in IISD Experimental Lakes Area, Ontario, Canada - Jun2016-L222-5m | ecosystem: Environmental > Aquatic > Freshwater >...
ATTTAAATCTAAGTAGTGTACGAAGATGTGATAGTCATTAAGAATCTCATTTTCTACAGCTTTGTCTGTCTTGAATACATACTTAATAGGATAGTATTCCATCATAAGTTGACCTTTCTCTGAAGTCAGGTACTTAGGAGGAGTTCCTGTTAAGCCTAAGATTCTTCCTCTGTAGTTAATAAGAAAAGGTAAAGCAGTCGCTTTAAGAGAGTGTGCTTCATCTAAGATAACAATATCATACTCCTCAGGATTGTGCTTAGTTAAAGAAAGATAAGTAGAGAATGTAATCCTATCTAGGAGTTCTTCTACTTCAAACTTCTTAGCGTCATCAATCCAAGACTTAAAGATATCTACCTTAGGAGCTACTACTAGCACTTTATAAGTATCAGGTAAGACAGTTATGTAGTCTAATCCTACTTTTGTCTTACCTGCACCTGTTGCCAGTTGTAATCCACTTCTTTTAAATTGCATGGCTTCTTTTAAAGCCTGATGTTGTACTAGGTCTCTTGTTATCATTTAAAACTCTTTAGTTTGCTTACGTAAGTAGGATCTTCTGCATAGACTCCGTCTATGTTCTTAAGATATCGCTTCTGAATGTGAGCATAGCATTTGATGTTGTCTCTGTAAGAGTCGTACTTAGCATAAACTCCATGCTTACCAGCTACATGCTTACATCTGTGATAGGTAATACCAAACAAGTTTTTTGCTTGGATACCTACGTTAGATTTACCATGATTGCTTTCTATTTTAGACTGTAAACATGCAACAGCAGCTAAGATGACTCCTTGATTGGTTAACTCAGCTGTAATACCTGAATCATTAAGGACTATGTCTTTCTCTGTTACGATTTCTTTTACAATTTTAGTCTTGTAAATAGGTTTATCTGGGTTAGTGAATGCCATAAACAGAAGTACAGCAAAGATAACATTAATAATTAAAGAACCATAGAATAGGTTTCTGAAATTTGGCACTTTTGAAAAGCTAAGGTCTTGATTTTGTTTGTAATACATGATTTTTAATATTATAGGTTAAACATAAATTAAGGCAACAACTATGCCAATTGGAACCTAGGGCAGGTATTTCTCCTACCCTAGATTGATTAACGGACTACAATTTGGTCCTTAGTGATGATGATATTACTAGTTTTTTCGATGTGAATGATAGTTCCGTGGAAATCTATCTTAATCATAGAATTAGCTACGCTTTCTTTGATTGTAGATAGTTTAGGAGCTACTGTAGGTGTTTGAATAGCTCCTAAAGCCATTTTATATGCTTTACGTGCTTTTTGTTTCTGCAAACGCCTTTTAGTTGCAACCATTCTTGCTGCAGGCTCACTCATTGAAATTAAACCTTGTTTAATCATTTCAGTTCTTACAAGATAAATAACACCTGCGTTTCTTAACTCAAAATACTGAGGATACTTAGCTTTTACCTCAGAAGCTTTTTTACCAGCTTTAAACTCTGTAAGTAACTCACTAATTGCCTGCTCACTAAAGTTTAACTTGTGAAATGGCTTGTAATTGATTGTTTGTGTTTGGTTTTCCATAATTTTTTGTTTTGTGTTTTAGGTTTTTGTTTTTATTTTTGTTTTTTTGTTATTTTTCAAATGAATACACTATCATTGGGCTCTTGTTAGGGCTTAAATAGCGGTAGATTTCAGTTACTTTGTATCCACTAAAGTCTTCTAATAGTTTAGGAAATACATTGTAACGAAAGTCATCAAGATCTTTAGCTCCATAGAATTTTAATTTGTTTCCAAATAATTCTCTTTTACCTTGAATGGTTAGACAAATAGTCTTAGCTGTTGAATCTTGAAAGTAAGAAATGAAGGTATTTACAAGCATTGGACTTAGATTAATACATAAGTCTAGCCATACAAAGTCATATCTGCCCTTAAGAGTGAAGACGTCTCTGTTTAAATACTCTACATTCTGTGGTTTAAATTTTCTACCACGTTTGTAAGTTTCTGTGTCTAGCTCACAACAAGTGATTTTAGCATTAGGAAACTTAGACTCAAAGAGAAAGTTGTCAGCAGGCAGGGATAATATATCCCCACCTGTGTACTTCTGACTGATAATCTCTCTGACATCTTCTTTGACTGAATAGTCTTGAAAGTTAAATGACATAATTTATCTGTTAGTTTGTTTTAGTCTTGCCAATCAATTACTGATACGACTTCAAGTCGCTCAATAAAAGTCTTAAGATAGTTTTTACCTACTCTAATATTACCTAGAACAATGTCTGGTATTACTTCGTAGTCTTGAGGTACAACTACTTCTTCCCGTACAGGAATAATAGTTTGTTTAGTAGGAAGCTGAGTTAAGGTCTTTAAATACCTTTTCTCATCTAAGATAGAGTCAATGGTGAGATGTTTAAACATGTTACTGATTTCAACTTCTCTAATTCTCTCTAATTTTTTAGAAATGAATCGCTTAGTCCTTCCTTGAATAGGAAGTACATTGATAGGAGACTCAGGACTAGCTGAGTACACTTTTTCTGCTTTGATAATTCTTTTTCTCATTCTGTATAGGTTTAATTATTAGGTTCGAGATAATTTAGGATAATAAAAAAAGGAAGCTCACACTCTTCCCTTTTTACCCTAACAGATATGATTGCTTTAATATAGAAAATATGAAAAACTATAGTGTGAGTTCAGCAATAGTTTAAGATAACTAACGTTTGTTAGTTCTTGGTAGTCAAGATAAGCGCTAACCTATCTTGACTCATAAAGAGAAGCTTTAAGTTTAAAGGGTTACTGATTGAGTGCAATGAGTGACGCCTACCTACTATTAACCCTTTTTCGGTATTTAAAACACTCTACTTCTCAATTACAGCTTAACTACTTCTCTTTGTAACACAGACAGGAGTTGAACCTGTAAGTCATTCGTGGTTTTCTCTAATTTACCCTTGCAAAGGTACCACATGCGTTTTACTACACCTGATGAAAATCCGCTTACCTCCTTTCATCAATATCAGCTTTGCGAGCCAATGTTAGCGTTTACCATTTCGCCACTGTGTTGTTTAAAAAGAAGCCCCAAAATCAGATCTTACGGTATGAAGTTGGGGACATTCTGTAGCCAAGAGATACTATCTCAAGGGTGGAACACTGCAAATATAAGCTTAAATTACTATAAATCAGAGAAGAGAAAAAGGAAAGAAGGGGTTAATCTTCTTTCAATATTGTAATCTCTGATCCTTTGTGTATATAGATAGGTCCTATATAACCGTCTTTGATGATGTATGTTCTTTCTTCTTTTGGTAACTTATAAGAGATTATGTAGTTCCACTCAGAGAATTTGTAAACAAAGCAATCTAAGACTTTAGGAGAAGGATGTTTGCCTTCGCCTATCAGATCTTCTACAAAGATTGTATCAGATAAATTAAGAGGTAAAAATACTTCTAGGCTTCTAATAGGGAATAGTTGAGCTTTTAGGTTACTGAAGCCAGTTAAAATTAAGATTAAGAACAGTTTTTTCATAGAGTAATAATAAAAGTAAAGGGGGAGATCTCTCTCCCCTGTTTAATTAGTTGAATTTAGTTGCTACTAAGTTCTCGAAGTAAACAATAGTTTCTTTAGTTGATTCTAAAGTAGCTAGAGCTATATCCAAATACTCTTGACGAGCTTGGATAGTTCTAACGTAAGAACTATTGTCAGTAAAGACAGAAGTTGGAAAAATTGCATTGTTCAACGCTTCTTCAGCATCCTCTACTGCTGTCTCATCATCAACTAGCTTTGCCTTTAAGGCAGCTAATTGACCATTAATAGCACTAGTTGCTTTACGTTCTACCTTTGCAGCTACAACACCTGCTTCATCACCCTTCAAACGGGCTGTTACTTCTTTGATAAAATTTGATACTTTTGACATATGTTTAGGTTTTTTAGATTGTTGTTAATTTACTTTTAGGTTTTGCTTTAATAGTAATAGGTTTTTGTTTGTACAAAGATAAAGGATCAGTATCTATAGTTGCAATAGTACTATGAGTAGAACCATGAGCTAAATCAAGACGTACAGGATAAACTACACCATTAGTAAAAATAGGATTACTATCTGCAGCAGCACTAGTACCTTTAATTATAAGACGCTTAGCAGGTTCTGAACTACCTATAGCACCAGAGCTATTTGCTATGGTTCTTGAGACATCTCTAAAATCATCTACTTTACTAGGTATCCATTCTGTAATTATGTAATCAGTTACTTGAAATGTCCAGTCTTCATAGGAAAAAGAACCATTTGATCCTATACTAGATTTAGGAATTACTAATGACCAGCCTAAGTACTTATTCATTAGTCCCATACTATTCCATCCTTTAGGAGAAGAATGCCTCCAAAGACCTTTTTCTTTAAACTGTTGTTCTGTTAAGAATTTAATGCTAACAGTTTCTTCTTTAATCTTAGGTTCAACATAGTGTTCAACTTGAGTGACTTGTAAATACCAACCTCTTCCATAAGGACAATTACCATTACAATCATTTGCTCCTATGTTTTCATCAAAAGAAACTCCAACATGACCTTGGTGAAAATGTACAATAGTTCCGTGCTTACCAGCTCTAATACCATCAATTTCAATAGCTGTTATTCTATCTCCTAGCTTAAATCCATGTAGATGATACTGCTCAAGTTTTTTTTCAGGTTCACAATAAGGAGCTAAGATCATTTGGTTTTCTTTACTAAAGTTACATGTGTGACCATCATCATCTTTTACAATCCAATAATCATCACCGCCATCTCTTACAATAGTAGCTTTTTTATCACGCCAGTTTCCAATATTTTGGGTAATAATCACTTTGTCCCCTACTTCAGGAGTCCAGTGAGGATAGATAGTAGACCAACTTATTTCTATATCTGTTTTAGTAGCTGGTTCATATCCTTGTCCAAAGGAGGAAGTTTGGGGCCAAGTTTTTCCATCCATAATAATTTCAAAGCGTTCTGAACTTGTTTGGATACCTATACAACCCCTATAAGCATCACTAAAAGGTGTACCAGTTACTCTAATTAGTTTTAAGTTTGCCATAGTTTTAGTTTTTAAGTTTATTTTTAAATTTAGTATCCCCTGGGTGAATCGAACACACCTTTAACAGGATGAAATCCTGCTGTCCTACCAATAGACGAAAGGGACATTAAGCTTATCTATACTCTAGGAATTCTCCGTGATAGTAACGCTTAGATTTTTTACCACAACCATGTGGTACATTTTTAGAACTTGCACAACCCTCTAAACAAATACAAATTGTAATTATTAAAGAGAACCATACAAGGGCTTTGAAGGCAGTACTTTCGCTAAAAGGATTTTCTGGTTTCATAGTCTTGAAATTACTAAGTAGTTAGCATAAGCATCTTCATAGGTCAAAGCCCAGATTCTGTAGCCGTCAATGACAAATAATTGTTTTTCCATTTGTTAAGTTGTTAAAAGGTTAAGTTCCCATTTAAGGGCATTAAAAGGATTCTCAGAGCCTACTTGATTCATTATCTCTCTTAGCTCTTGAGTATGTTCTCTAAATTCTATTTCAGAAATAGCAGAAATCGCTTTGAGTACATCAAGTTGCATAAGTAAACGATAACCATGCTCTAGTTGATTAATCTCTTCTTGAATTAAGTCATCCATAGCTTATAAGAAGTGCCAGCCTTTAAAACCAGCAGAGTTAAGTCTTACCATAATTAATCTTCCTTGCTTATCGTATCCTCTTGCAAGGATCTTACCTGAAGGAATTCTAGGCTTAAGAACGCTTAGTGTCTGTTGATTAATCATTACCTTCTTCTTTAAGAGACTTAAGATAAAAGTGTCCTACTACTGTAAGTAAACATAAAGTTAAAACTTCTGTAGTAAACACATAAGTAAAGGCTTGTGTTCCCATGCTACTAATAACATCAGGAAGAGCCATGATAAATACCATACCTGCACATACAGCGATGACAAGTAAGAAAGTGGACGGTTTGATTTTCATATTTTTTAGTTTTTAGTTTGTTTAGTTTGTTTAGTTAGTTTAGTTTATACTAGTTGGTATTATACCCTTAGGTATAAAAAAACTACAAGGTCCTCTAGACGTGTTAGTAGGATAAACCATACCTTGTAGTAGTAGTACATTTGGGACTCAAACCCAAGATAGTATCCATCAGCTCAACGATAAGCAGATACTCCCCAACATTGCAATATGTGCATTACTCTTTTTTAAATTCGTTGATTGGGAACGTGTGTCACCTCGCCTATGTACTATTTAAAAAAGGCCTTTCACCTATTAGTAGCCAATAGCTGACTATACTGCATTGCTTCATCAGCACTTATGCTATGCTTTACTTCCATCTGCACTCAGTTGTAACGTGCTATCCACATTTAAGTGGCCAATACACTAGCTGGATATCCCGCTTCCTTTACAACTGCTCACCCTTTGGAAGTGAGTTATGGTGCATTAAAGAAAGCAGTTTAAACACTTGCCTAGGTGTAGGATTTCATCCCATAGAGAGTTGTTTTACATTACGTATCATGGCTCACAAGCGATACAACCTTTCCAGGAATTTAAATTTTGGGTTTTATATAAGAGTTCTGTAACGTAGAGACTCATAACTTACCGAATAGTTTTTATTAAGGTTTACTAATAACCTATAGTACTTCACTCTGCATTCAGTTGTAATATCTAAAGGACACATATTTCAGCGTTAGATATTAAGAGCCCATCCTTGCTCATTACAACTGCTATCCCTTGTGAAGATAGAATGATGCATTAAAGCAACGAACTGAGAAGTTCGCTTAGAATCAGTTAAGGAATCATCAGGCTAATGATGATTACTACATAAGAGAAGAGAGAAGACATAAGAATAAGGGAAGGAAGGGAAAGGGTAATCCTTTAATCTCTTTTAATCTTTTTTAATCTCTTTTAAGGTTATTTAACGTAAAGTCAACAATTTATATATAACGTAGCATTAAAACCCCACAATTACCCACTTTTAGGTGTTAAATAGAAGATTGAAGGGAGTGGTTCCCCACTATTTACCACTACATATACCCCCCAATTGTCAGGAAAAAGTTAAACATTATGACAATTGTCTCGCAAAACACGGGGTTATGACTTACAAAAGTTAAACAAAACGTAAATTAGGTAGTTTGATGACATTAGACTGACAATATACCCGCAATATAAGAGAGAGATAAGAGAGTGATAAGAGAATTTAATTTCTCTTCTTCCCACTGCTGTCTGATTACTGTCTGATTACTGTCTGATTTAGGGGGTATTTCTACCCCCCTTTCAGATTAATCTTGCTCTACTGCTACGCTTTCTACCACATTCTCTGTGATAGCACTGAGGTCAGTCTTCCTTACAAGGATGTCAAGCATCTCTGCATCGTAAGCACGAAGGAATGACTTACGGTAAATTGCTTTTCCGTTCTCGTCTGTTACCTTAGCACCTGAGCGGTCTTTCTTGTAGTTACTTTCGTAGACCACAGGTTGACCTTTGTCATTACCTACAACACCTAAGGTCACTGCCTCTGCAAGTGATGTTGTTTCGATTACTTGGATACCATAGTTGTTGTTTACCAACTGTGATAGATTTACATCTAACTGAACAGGGGAGTCTTTGTCACCTGTAATAGTAGAAGCGTCCATTCCAAAAATCTTTGCGAACTTTTCTTCGCTAAAATTCTGAATGCAAGTCTTTGTCCATTCGCTACCTTTACCTGTAAAGACAGCCATAGGGTTGTTGTTGCGAATACCGCAAAGAACTGAGAGAGAGTTTGCTTTGTTGCGCCAAACGCTTAAAGCAATGATTGGAGAAATAGATGGGTTAAACATAGTAAAGTAGATAGGAGGAAATCACAACCAAGCAAGGAAGGAGGAGACCACGTTAAATAAGGAAAAGAAGAAGCATTACGCTTCTACCCAAATAATACCTTCGCAGGTCTTTATCCTTAACTTTTTTACAATTCCGTTAAATGATATGCGACCTAAGATTTGTCCGTAAGGTAGGCTTCTGCCTACGATAGGTAATGGTTTAAGTATATTGTACATAGATTAGAGAAGAGAAAAAGGGGCTTTAGCCCCTAATTACAGATTATGCCGATGCATATTCTTATAAAAATCTATAAGCCACCATGGTATTTCATAATACTCAGGTTCTTGTTCAAAGTAGTAGTGGTTTTTATACCTTTTCATAACGCTTACCCAATAGTTATCTGACCAAAGGAAATAAATGTGGTACCCTCCTACTAAGAGTTGAGCAGTAGTGCTATTCTTTCTTCTTAGTTTTACAGTATTAGTAGGGGCTTGTAGTCCAAGTCTTTCTATTACTTCCGTTACTCTAACTTTTAAGTTAGCAGTTCTTTCTTGTATAGTTTGTATATCCATACTACGGAGAAGAGAAAAAAGATGCCTATTGGGCATCTCTTTCTGTTCCATAGTCTATGTATCTACCATCAGGGTAGATCTCATAGTAATGCTCTACCTCTCCCTTAGAGATAAGATAGATTTGGTCACAAGTCTTAGTACGTACAGTAAGTAACAACTTACTATCAAGGTTAATCACACAATTCTTGATGTGATTAACACTCGCCAGTATGTTCTTACATACAGTACTATCGTCAGAGGAGATAGCACCAAAGGATTTAACTACGTTAATCTTTGGCTTAGTTGTTCTGCTTACTTGACCAGAAAGGGAAGCACACAACAGGAAGGATAGGAAGATGAAGTATTTCATAGAATAGAGAAGAGAAAAAGATAGCCAAAGGCTACCTCTTCTTGTCTGTCTCATTGATTATGCTTGCTATCACAAAGGCTGGCATCCATCCTAAGGCAAAGCAATACTTCACTACCTCAGTAAACTCCTGACCATACTCCTTCACCATTCCTATTTGGAAGTACACAGTCATAAACCATCCTGCTACAATGAAGGCAATCATACTAACTACCGCAATGGTAATCAATACACTCTTAGTTATCCTATTCATACAATAGAGAAGAGAATAACAAGACATCATTGCCTTGTCATTCTTTCTTTGCAGTAGTAGTAACAATCCATGGCATCGCTGGTTGTTTCATCCCACTCCACTCTTGTTTCCAACATCTTGTTCTTGTCACAGAACATTGAGTAGGTCATGTCTTCTGTGTAGACTATCAACATACCATTGTAGTTTACTTCTATTGTCCTTGTATCCATCATCTAGAGAAGAGGATACCCATAGGCAATGCTATAGGGGGTACCCTCAGCTTGTTTTTTAGGGTAGGGGGGAGCAATTATACATCCCCCACCCTCTTATAACCATAAAGAAAAGTAGGGGGGTAAAAATTTTGGGAAAAAATCGGGGAAAATCTGTTTCAGACTTATCTTTGATTTATGTATATAAGTAAGGAATTAGAGGAAACAGCTACCTGTAAGGTTTTGGTTAGTTTACAGGAGATTATGGATAAGGAGTGGGGGGATTGGAAAACTGATGATGTGTTAGTAGTATGTGTTAGTCCTGACTATAGTGGAGCTATAGGGATGCGGGTTTTACATGGGTTAAGTAGAGATAGGGTTTTTCCTTATTATGATAGTGCTGATGTTTCTTTTCCTGATAGTAGTGAGGAGTTTATTGAGGAATGTAAGTTAGAGTTTAGAGTACTTCTAGGTATGTGGAGGATTCAGGTAAGTAAGATTGTTTTAGTTGAGGCAGGTATACTTACTGGGGGTAATTATACTTGGATGAGTAGGATGATAGAGGAGTTTGGTTTTCAGAAGCCTATTACTGTAGCACTAGTAGAGAGAGTACAGTCTAAGTTTAAGTGTGATGTGGTTGGAATGTATTGTGAGAAGATGCCTACTTTCTGGTGGGAGCAGGATAATAAGCATTGGGATGGTATAGATTAAGTTTAGTTTAGTTTAGTTAAGTTGTTCTATTTTAAGTTTAGTTATTTAAATCTAGGTTTAGTAGGTTTAGTAGGTTCTAATTAGTTTAAGAATTGCTTCTTCTGTTTCTACCCAACTATGCTCTATTGCTTTGGTTACTGTATTTTCTATTTCAGAGATTAATCTAAGTTCTTTAGCCGAGGCTAAGTTACGCATTCCTTGGATGTGTTCTCCAAATACTCGTAAATTAATCTCTCTAGCGTACTTGGGGTAATCTGGTTTTTCTAAAACTCTAGATATTGCTCCGTTCATAGGTTTGAATTTATCTCCTGCTTCCATCCTATCAAAGATTAAACTATCAGTCAACCAAATAACAACCTTAGCATATAACATAGGATTAAGTTCCATAGCAATTAGAGTCCAGATGTAAGAATCGCATACTACGTTTCTATTTTCTCCTCTTCCTGTGGTCTTCCAAACACCTAGTTTTTTTAAGTAGTTTATAAGTCCTTGACTTTCAATCATTTCGGTAAAAACGTGAAAAGACGTTTTTATGAGATCCCTCTCATTGAGTAGGTGATATACTTTCTCTTGGGTAAATCTGAATTGTAATATATCATTAACTCTTCTTTCATTCCAACCATGCATCCACCTAGCTTTCTCATAGGCTTGTTGAAGGTCTGTTACAGACATAAATCCATTTTTTGTTTCTTGTCTTACCTTAATCCCAAACACTTCCCTGTCTGTAGATTGCATTGTTACATTTGTTTTCATAAGTTTATAAATACAAATATATAAAGAAATTACTTTAGTTTATATTAATTTATATTAATTTATACTTCCCTTGACTTAATTTCTAGATTCTCTACATTTGTAAACGAGGAGGATCAGTGTTTGTGGAGTTACGATTTCTTTGTGACTAATTTCTTAGCCATTTTTTGGAGGGTAATTAGGTAGGGATCAGATCTTTCTCCTTCATTACCCTGCCTAAGCCCTCTTTTTTCGTTAAGATATTTTATGATACGTGATAACTTCTTTCTAACCCCTGGCTACTCTCAAGATTTAATGGAGGCTATTATTAAAGGCTTCTCAGAGAAGACTTATGTTTGTCCTCATGACTGGCAACAGCTTTATCAATTTAAAGAAAGGTTAGGAGTTACAATTAGGCGAGAAAATGAAAAGTGGTTTATGCTTATTAGAGGAGGAGATAACTACGGAGGAGAGTTTGAAACTCAAGTTATCGAAAGTAAAGCGATTCCGTGTTCTAAGCCTAGATTTGAGTTTCCCTACCAAAGACAAGGATTCTTAAGATATGAAGGACAAGTACAAACAGGCCACTATCTAGAGAACGGCTATATCCTAACAGAAGAAAATCAATACATCGTTTTTGAATAAAACTAATTATGAACTTTAAAGTATCCCAACTTAAATCCCTAACAGCAGGGCAAGTAGCAGTAGACGATTTGATCTACGTTATAGACAGTAATCCTACAGATGGTTCTGTTAAATCTAAAAAAGTCACAGTAGGCGACTTAATTGATTCAAGGATCTACGGAATCAGTTCTAGTCAATTCGTTTTAATCACGGGTTACTATGCAAATCCTTCTTGGATCAGTTCGTTAGATTGGTCTAAGATAACAAACGCTCCTTCTTTTGTTACCTCTCTTTCGGCTTTAACAGACGTACAACTCTCAACTCCTCTTGTAGGACAAGCTTTAGTTTATAACGGAAGTAAATGGGTAAACCAAGGAATAGGAGAACTAGACACTCTAAATTCAGTAACAACCAGAGGTAATACTACTACTAACTCGATTACTGTAGGAGGGCTTACTATCTCTAATGGTTCTGCATCAATTACGAAAACAACTTCTGGAGCAACACTGACTCTTACTCCAAATGCTTCAGATAATGCTATTGTAATTAACAATAATGGATTTATAAAATTCACATCTGGTGCTGATTCTTTTATTAGAGGTAGCTCATCAACCTTTGTTATTTTAGATGCTAGTTATGTATCAAAGGTTCAATTTCATTGGGGAGGAAATGCTTCGTGGATAAACACAGGGGGTAATCTCCTCATAGGAACTACCACTGATGCTGGTTACAAGCTAGATGTAAATGGTACAATCAGAACTACAGGGACAAGTACAAACGGAGTTATATTCTACGATGGGACATATGGAGCAAAGATTTCTATGTCAAGTTACATTTTTACTATTGAAAAAGAAGGAACTTACGGTATATCAACGTATTTATTTAAATATAATGACGGAACTGCTGCTCTTTCTTTAACTGGCAATACTACTATTCTTGGAATAGGAGGTAGCGATGATGCTGTAATGCTATCTAGAAACGTATATGCAAGACATGATGCAGCTTTTGGATTTACTACTTATGCAAGTACTACAAAGTATAAAGCAATCCAAGCGATATTTACAGACAACAGTACTAGTGGTGTAGCGTTCAACTATAAAACAGGAGGTACAGATACAGAGGCAATGAGAATAACTTCTGCTGGTAATGTAGGTATAGGAACTGTTTCTCCTACTGAAAAATTGTCTATATCGGGAGGCAATATGACAATGGAAAGTGGGCGTTTTATTAAGTTTAATTACTCCACCCCTTTTTGGATTGGTGCAGATGGTACCGCTAATGGTTTTACAATATTTGATGCTACTGCAAGTTTAAGAAGATTTACTATAACTACAACGGGCAACGTTTTAATCAATACCACCACAGACGCAGGATACAAACTAGATGTAAATGGTAGTGTTCGAGCAGTAAATGATATTACAACCAACGGTACTTTTGTTGCAACATCTACAAGTTTAAGTGGATCTGTTAAATACTTTAATCTAGTCAGAAGTACTGATGGTAATAATCCATTCTATGTTACCTCTGATAAAGTAAATATGTACGGGGTACTTTTCCAACTAAGTAGCCAAGGAGGAGGAACTATATCTAGTGGTAATAGTGTTGGAGGGGCAAGTACATACATCACTATGAGTGGTCCAGCTTACTACTCTTCAACAAGTGGAGTAGCGGGTACATTTGCTGTAGCTGGACAATCCAATATGTCTAGTGGAACTGCTACATTTAATACATTAACTGTATCTCCTACTATAAATAACTCAGGAACTTACTCGGGTATTTTTAGAGGATTTTACTACAACCCCACTCTTACCTCTCTTACAGGAACTACTCACAGAGCAATAGAGACAACTAGCGGAGATGTGATATTTAATGGTGGTAATGTTGGAATAGGTACTAGCAGTCCTACTTCTAAACTTTATCTGGATGGAGGATTATTTACTAAAAAGTACTATACGGATACTGCAAGTAACACGATAAATTTTGGAAGTGCATACGAATTATTTGGAACATTACACGCTTCATCAGGATATTCATTTTTTATTAATCCTAGTGGATGGTCTGCTGGTTGGAATGTTAAAATAGGTAACACTACTACATCTTTTGATTTTGATTACAGTTCGGGATTTTCTGCTCCTAGAATTAATACTGAATTATTAAATTTAGGAGGAGGTATGGTTTCTTATTATAAATCCTCACCTGATACAGGATTTGCTTATAGTTCTGCAGGGGGGTGGGACTTTGTAATAAGAGGAACATCTGACGAAAAACTAAGAATAAAAGCTGGAGGTAACGTTCTTATAGGTACTACAACGGATGCAGGATTTAAATTAGATGTTAATGGGACTGCAAGAGTGCAAGGAAATGCAACAGTAACAGGTACTGCAAGTTCATTTTCTTTAGATGCAAGTAATAGAAGAGGTGTTGTAATTGGTAGTGCAAGTTCTCTTGGCAGTGTTGAATTGCGTGGAGATACATTATACAGCGGATTTCTAACATTTTCTCGTAATACAACAGGAGAGGCAAATTTTGGTATTAATTATGTATCAGGTGCTAGTGCACTTAAAATAAGCAATACTCTAACGAGTCCTTTTTATATTACTACTCCATCTACAACGGTGTTTGATGGATCTATTACCGCATCATCCTCTTTAGCAAGAGGATTATTAGTAAGTAACACTTTAGTAGCAGCAGCAAACAATGACGTATTAGTAGGACTAGACATCAATCCTACCTTTACTAATGGTGCATTCACGGGGGTAAGTAATTTTGCTTTGAGAGTTGCTTATGTAGCAAGTAGATATATTTCCTTTACCCAAAGACCAGGATACGCTGACTACGGAAGAATTCAGTTTACAAATGTAACAGGTGGAGATATTTACTCTAGTTCAAAAATAGATTTAATTCCTAATGATACAGATCAAAGCGTTGGGTTAGGCAATGGTCTTACAAGTAGACGATTAGCTTCAAGTACAAACTATGGACTTTATGGCCCAACACCTCCAGGATTTTTAGTAATAGGAAACTCTGCATTTGTTGTTCTTTCTGCTAATGCAGATGTAAACACAGATAGTTTTGTATTTTCTGGACCAACAGGATCGAGACATTTCTTTAAAGTAGTACAGAACAACGTACCGTACTTTACCATAATGCCTACGGGTAACGTATTAGTTAACACAACCACAGACGCAGGATACAAACTAGATGTCAATGGGACTGCTAGATTTCAAGGATTTACTACAGTAAGTGCTACTACTTTGGTAAACGGAGATGCGGCATTAACTATCCAATCTACAACTAATAACTCTGTTGTCGGTCAACTATATGGCATAAATAACATAGTAACAGCAAGTACAAACGTATCAAATATTTCTGGTATTAACTCAGCCGTAAATACAAGTTCGTCCGCTTCATTAATGGCAGCTGTTCAAGGTCAAGTTAATATTAGTGCAAATACAGTTACAGAAGCAAAAGGATTTACTACTAATCCAGCAGCTACAGGAACAGGAACATTTACAAGATATATTGGATTTGACAATTTGGCTGTATTTACCGCTGGTAGTGGATCAGTAGGCTCTCAGATATTTTTAAGATCTCAATATTTAAATGCAGCTGCAAATAATATTGGTCTACTATTACAAGATGCAGCGGCTGCAACAGTAACTGGAAACTGGGCTATTCATGATCAGACTGGTTATGGCAGTTATTTTAAAGGCAGTATAGGTATAGGTACAACTACTCTTACAAGGCAATTAAACATAAGCGGAACCAATCCTGTTGCGTTGTTAAATGCAACATCTGTGTCTTATGCTGGAGTTAATTTAAAAAGTACAGCAGGAAATTTTTATGTAGCATTAGACGGTTCTACACCATCATTTGGAACTGCAAATGCATCAGTTTTTTGGAGTGAAATAAATGCTCCTATGATCTTTGCTGTCCTAAACGTAGAAAGAGTTCGTATTCATGCAAATGGTAATTTTGCCATCGGAACCACTACTGATGCTGGGTATAAGTTGCAAGTTCAAGGGTCTGGATATTTTAATACTAATACTGCTTCTACAAATTCAATATTAAAATTAACCGATAATACTAATGGTACTGCTTGGCTAGGTATTTCCTCTGCAGTGACTACAGGATTTTTTATAGGAAGTAATGGAACAATGACTCTTGGTAAGATAACTGGAGGAGATAACTCAAGTCCAAGTACATCCTATTCTACAATTACGCTTAATCAAAATGGTGTTTCAAGTATTCAACTAGCAACAAACGTAGCAAATACAGGAATAGTATTCTCTGATGGAGTAAACGGAACGATCAGAATGAACTTTCCAGCAGTTTCAGAAGCTGCAATTACTACTATATCCACTCATAATTTAAGCATTGGTGTAGCGTCTAGTACTGGTTCTTTGAGTTCTACCACAATGAAGTTTTTCCAGTCTACTAATAATGTGGCAATAGGTACTACAACAGATGCTGGTTATAAATTAGACGTAAATGGATCTGTAAGAATAGTTTCTAGTTTACGGACAGATACTTTTGGAACAGATAATAACGCAACAATAGGGGGAACATTAGCCTTAAATTCCAGTATAATAGTATTAAACAAAGCACAAACAACATACATACCGCTTGCAACAAGAAATACAACAGGTAGTGAAGTAGTATACGATCTAAGCAACATTGGTAGTATCTCAGCAACAGGAAACGTAGGTATAGGCACATCAACACCATTTGGAAAAGTAGATGTAAAAGATGGTGAGATATTTGTAACAACAAGTACCAATGCCAATTTAAGGAGTAGACTAACTTATCAAGGACTTTATGTAAGTCGCTCATCAGATGGAACTTATCCAGAACAAATTACAAGTGCAAGTAGTGCTTGGGAATATCATTCAAGAAATAGTCATGTTTTTTATAGAGATACTCTTCCATATTTTGCAATGGGAACTTTGTTTGTTGGATCATTTATAAATGTAAATACAACAGGTAATGTCCTTATTAACACTAGTACTGATGCTGGGTATAAACTAGACGTAAATGGTAGTGCAAGAGTAGGTTCTTTAGGATTATATGGGAATAATGGAACTATTACTGCTCCTTTAATTAAATTTAACGGTAGTAACAAAGTAAATGTAGATCCTCAAGGATACGGAACTGTTACAAACGATTCCCTTATTACAGGTAATTACATTCTAGCAAGTGGAGGAGGTATTCGTGCGAATGGTGGTTTTGGTGCAAAGTCAAGCACTAGCGTAGTATCCACGCCATTTATATCTTATGGAATATCTAGACCAGATAGTGATGCTTCTGTAAATGCGTTGGCTGGTATGGGGGGTGTGCATGATGGTGCTACTAACTGGTTTCAAGGACTAGGGCTTGTATTCTATACATCAAATGGCCCAGATATAAGTGGGGGTTCATACCTTACAGAAAAGATGCGTTTGAGTTCTGTTGGAAATCTTGGAATAGGAACAACTTCCCCTAGTTATAAAACACAAATAAGTCAAGCAGGAGGATCAAGTACTGCAATTTCAACTATTGCTTCTACAAACTACAACTTAGTAGTTCAAAACACTACAGACTTAGCAGGAACTTATACTGGTATAGGATTTATGAATCCTTATGATACACAGGGATATATTGGAGTTGCTCAAGTAGGAACAGGATACGGAGCAGGAGGAAATATGTTATTTGCTTTAAGACCTGCGGGAGGAGGAACTGTAATGACTGAGTATATGAGACTTACTTCTGGAGGTAACCTCTTACTAGGAACAACTACAGATTCTGCTAGATTAACAGTTAAAGGATCTGGTTCTACTTCAGCTACGAGTTCATTGTTAGTTCAAAATAGTGGGGGTACAGAAAGTTTTAAAATACAAGACGACAATATTGTAAGAACAACCTATTTAGGTGTTGGTGGTGGTACATCTACAAATAATATTGGTGGAACTACTATTGCTCAATTTGGTAATGCAGTAAGTTCAGGAGACCAATTAATAGTTGTTGACTCAGTAGCAGGAACTAAAAGAGGTTTTAAATTTGGAAACCAAGGTACTATTAGAATGGCCCTAATTCAAGACGGTGTTAATCTACAAATTGGAAATTTTGTAAGTACTTTTAATCCCTATGTAACTTTTGAGTATGTAACAGGTAATGTAGGATTTGGAACTGCATCTACAAATTCATCCGCTAAAGTACAGATTGATTCCACAACGCAAGGTTTCCTTGCTCCAAGAATGACGACTGCTCAGATTAATGCTATTACTACACCAGCAGAAGGATTACAAGTTTATAATACAGACTTACATGTTATATGTTTTTATGATGGTACAGATTGGAAAAAAGTATCTCACTCAAATATGTAATAGGCATCTCTCTTGACATTTTAATCTATTAAATTATCTTTGCAACGTATACAAAAAATTAAACTATAAACATGGCAACAAAAATTAAATCCGTTAACGTACCTGGTAAAGGTGCTGGCGAGTATTTGGACTTAACAGTTCTTTCTTTTTCTCTTTTCCCTAGCAACATCTCTTTGTACTGGGCTATTAAAGCTGAATCTATCTCTACTGACACTGAAGGAGTTGAAGTAGCAAGCGTAGGTGCCACTTTGACAGAAGGTAACTTAAGCGTTCCTGAAGCAATTGTATCCACTTGGGGTACTGATGATTCAGTAATTGCTGATTGGGCTATCGAAGAATTAGGCTTAGAAAAAGCTTAATTGTTTAGACAATTTGTCATTATCTTAGCAAAAGGAATTATATTTGCATAAACCAACTAAATTTATATTATGGCAACTAAGTTAACCGAACAAGAAATCGAAGCTATCAAAGGCTTCCAACAGAAAACCCAGAACGTGATTATGGATTTGGGCAAAATCGAACTTCAAATGGCTGATCTTGAGTCTGTAAAAGCTCAAGTAAAAGACGTTATGAAAGAAGTAAGCAAAGAACAAACAGAGTTCTTCAAGAACATTGAAGAGACCTACGGTAAAGGTCAAATCAACTTGGAGACTTATGAGCACATTGCTACAGAAGTTGAAGACCCTACTGTTTACCAAATGGGAGACGATGAAGTACTTTAATTAGTATTACAAAGTATTACAAAGTATTAAGTAATTTATTGAGACCCTCAGAGAAATCTGGGGGTTTTTTGTTTTACAGTTAAGCAGTTGACTTATTTTTTTAAAGTTTTATCTTTGCCCATAACCAACCTTTTCTCGCCTCTACTATCTATGAAAGTCCGAAGTCGCTTTGAACATTTTCTCAGATATCACTGTATTGGTGAGTTTAACTGTTTTTCTCACTGTCCTACTTTCTAAGTGGGTCATAGAAGACATTATTAAATTCTTAAAGAATAAAAAAGGTAACATATGAAACTATTAAACTTTATTGGCGGGCTCTTCAAAGATGAGAAGGGTGTTGTCTCCATGAAACGATTGTGCGGATTAGCATGCACAGTTACACTATGCGCTACATTGTACGCTAACTCTTTTACAGAGTCTCACTTTGCTCCTTCTGTTCCTTTAGTGGATGCAGTTGCATTGCTTGCTTTTGGTTGTCTTTCTTTGACAAGCGCAGAGAAAATTATGAAAAAGAAAGAAGGGGACTCTGCTGAATAAACATGGCTTATGTCTACAGACATATCAGGTTAGATAAGAATGTACCTTTCTATATTGGATTAGGTACAGATTCTAATTATTCTAGAGCACACCAAACTAAAAGTAGAAATCAACACTGGCATAATGTTGTAAAGAACTCAGAGTATAGAGTAGAGATTATGTTAGATCATTTATCTTTTGAGGAGGCTTGTGTAAAAGAAATAGAACTGATAAGTGTGTATGGCAGAGTAGATACTTGTGGAGGTAGTCTAGTTAATTGGACTGATGGAGGTCAAGGTACTTTAGGTTGGAGACATGAAGTTGGATACTGGACAGGAAAATCCTTACCAGAATCTATGCGTAAGAATCTATCTGAAGTAGCTAAATTAAGAGTGGGAGAGAAGAACCCCTTTTATGGAAAGAATCATTCTGAAGAAACAAAACAAAAACTTAAACAGAGTAGATTAGGTAGCACCCTTACAGAAGAAACTAAACTTAAGATAAAAGAGTCTTTAAAGAACTCTGAAGCTTTTAAGAATAGAAAACATTCAGTAAGACTTGGTGCAGATAATCCTAAGTCTAAACAAGTAATCAACACTGAAACAGGAGAGACTTATGAGAATCTTAGAATTGCTTCAGAGATTACTGAAATAAGTTACAACAAGTTAAGATCCTATTGCCAAGGAAAAGTTAAAAGCAAAACAAATTGGAATTATTTACTATAAATTATAAACTATAAACTATAAACTATGAGTTACACAAGAGAACAAATTGAGGCTGCTATGAAAGCCAAAGGTTACAAGTACTTTGAAAACGGAGACTTTAACATCAACATCATTGGTGTTAGAAACTCTGCCACTGGTACTAAAGTAACTAACGTATTTGATGATCACTTGACTCTTTCTTACAAAGAAGGTGGAGAGTGGAAATTTAAAATCTGGCCTGCTACTACAGATCCAGGAACTAAAGGAGTTAAAGAATTCCATAACGCTGCAGGTGTTGCACGTTTAGTACCTGGTCAATACTCAGGTTCACACCACATTGCATTACACCAAGGTAAATACGAAGCCCTTAAACAAAAAGCTAACGTAAAAGTTTACCGTGATGCTAATAAAGACATGAACTATGATGAGTCCAAGATACAAGAAGGGATCTTCGGTATTAACATTCATAAAGCTGGTGCAGACTCTACCTACGTTGAGAATTGGTCAGAAGGTTGCCAAGTGTTTAAGAAGTCTGCCGACTTTGATGCGTTCTTGGCTATCTGTAAGAAGGCTGCAACATTGGGTGGTAATTCTTTCACGTACACTCTTATCGAGTCTAAAGATATTAAATAAATGAAAGGACTTCTAGTAAGTCTTTTTCTAATTCTTTCTATTCCCTGCTTTTCTCAGATTAAAGTGATGAAGGCAGGGGATGGTTGGGATTTAAAGGTAGACTCAGCCTTAGCATTAATTGCTCAAACAGATGTCAATGTATACATTAGATTAATAGATGTCTGCGACATAGTAGACTTTTGGATTAGTCCCTATTCTTCTAATAACATCTCTCAAGACGGAAACACTATTTACATAGCCGTAGGAGATGCAAAGATGCACTCAATAGCCAACTTAGCTTGCGTTCTAGTACATGAGAGTCTTCACTTAAACTATTTGTTACATCCAGTAACTCAGAGTCTAGAAGAAGAAGAACTTAAGTGCTACATATACGAGTTAAGTTTTATAAACAAACTACCAACCCCAGAGCCTTGGTTACAGGCAAACGCTGTAGAACAAATACACAAACTAAGTAAAATTAAGTAAAATTAAGTAAAACTAAAACACATGAATAAAATAATCAAAGTCCTCATCGGAGTGCTCACATTGTTGGTTGGCAATGCATCAGCACAATCTTCTGCTACCTCTCCAGGTACAGGTCACTGGGTAGTAATTGACTCAGGCTATCAAGTAGCAACAACTACTGTAGGTCAAACAGTTGCTCCTCTTCATTTTTACAATACTTCTACTTCAGAGAAGATTACAGGTATGCAATTTCGTGTATTCTATGACAAGACAGCTTTCACAGGAGTTGTGCCTTCTCTTAAGATTTCTGCTTCTGATCAATACCTTCAGTATGTAGATAGTAACCTACAAGGATTCTTGACAGTTACTTTGGCTTACACAGGATCTAATTCTACTTTTAACTATTCTAATGGAGCTACATTTGATTTAACTTTTACTCACGCAGGTGAAACAGTTTGGAATAGTTTAGATTCTATTAAGACTTTAAAAGTTGCTGGTGTTAAGTCATTCTCTAACAGAGCTGCTACTAACTGGGGTAACGATACTACTTTGGTAGTTTACTCTTATGGTGGACGTTTCAATCAGAAAGTATTGCGTTTTGCTACTAAGTTCAAGAACGTAACTGGTACAGATGCTAAGAATTTAACAGTTAGTTTAGAGAAAAGAGCTAAAGGTTCTTCTACTTGGTCTCAGATTGCTTCACAAAAGACTAACTCATTGGGTGTTACTGTGTTTAAGAAATTCCTAGATACTACTTATTGGGATGTACGCATTGTAGTTAAAGGAGACACAATGACTCCAGGTAACGTATTCTCTACTGCAGATGCACAGAAGATCAATCAATCTATCTTAGGTCAGTACACTCCTGCAGGATTTGATTACTATACAATGGATGTAAACGGTACTGCTGGTGATATTTCTATTGCTGACGTCTATTCAGTTTACGGAAGATTGGCAGGTAGATTCTCTGCTTGGCCTAACTCTAAGAAGGATGTAATGTTCTTTACAGTTGCTGAGTACAATGCAATTAATGGAGCTGCTTCTAATTTAACTTCTACTTACTCTACTGTAAATAACTTTACTTACTCTGTAGATGGAAGAGACTCTATCACTTACTATGTAGCTGTTAAAGGAGACGCTAATGCTACAGGATTTAAAATGGCTCGTTTGACTCCTATTAAAATTACTAATCAAGCTAACGCTAAAAGATATATCATTGACGAAACTGTACGTTATGATTTCCCTGCAGAAACTATCGAGGTAAACATGCCTAAAGTAAGTGTAGAAGAAGGAAACCTAGTTAACGTTCCTGTTAAAGTTTTGACTAACGGAAAGAACTTAGGTGCACTACAGTTAGATCTTAGGTACGATACAGCTTACTTAGAGTTTAAAGGTATTGAGAACTCTGAGAAGATGATGAAGTGGACTACCTACATGAATCCTTCTAATGGAATGGTTTCTTGGGGAGGTGCTGACTTAACTAACGAGAACATGCTTAACGATGGAGAGCAGGCTTTTAAAGTTCAGTTCATTGCTAAAAAACCTCAAGACTCTTGGGCAAGTGCAGCTTTGTGGACAGGTGCTAAATACGTAGGAGACAAAGACTCTAAAGATATGAACATTATTCCTGCTATGGGAATTATTGAAGTCCGTAGAGTTAACAAAGGAACTATCTCGCTTAACGATTTAAACTCTATTATAGTATTCCCTAATCCTACAGAAGGAAACATCCAAGTCCAATTCAAGATTAAAGAAGACTCTAACGTAGATATGGCTATCTCAGATGAGGTAGGAAGACGCATAGAGACTCTTTTAAAGCAACGTATGCCCGCAGGTAAGTACAAGTATAGTGCAAACCTAAATCGTCTCTCTGATGGCGTTTATATTCTTTCTGTAACTACTGAGACAGAAATATTACATTCTAAAATAATCGTACAAAAATGAACATAAAAAAAGCACTTGGTCTTACCCAAGCAGAACCAGTAGCAGTAGATCCTAAAAACAGGTTCTACTACATGCTACAACAAATGCAAGCCAATCGTTGGAGAATTACCGCTATCGTATTAGGTTTGTTTACTTTAATCATTCTTGGTATTAATGCAGCAGTATTTTTAGGAGCATCTATTGGAGAAGATTGGAAAGAAATGTTACTTATTCTTTTGGGTGCCTTTGTAGGTAACTTAAACAAAGTAGTTGACTACTGGTTTAACTCTGAAGACAGAGACAAGATGTTAATACAGAAGGTCGATGAGGAAGACGGAGAATCACTATCAAACACAACTAATCCATAATATCATGTCAGAAGAAAAAGAAGAAGGCGGTATGTCCGCTATCAAAAAAACAATCATTGGAGCAATCACCACTGCTGTTACAGCAGGAGGTGCTTGGTTTGCTACTCACTTAGGTGGTGGAGAAGATGAAAAGCTAGAAACTCCAACTGCTGTAGCAGCCCCTGCACCTGTGATTAACATCACTACGAACAACGAACAAAAGCAACAAGCAAATACTGGTGGTGGTAACACTACTATTATCAGAGAGAAGACAATTGAAAAAGCTGCTTCTCCTGCTCCTGCTCCAGCAACTAAACCTAAAGAAACCGAAGAAGACCCATGGTAAAAAATATATTAACGATACTAATAGTAATTTTTTTAGTTTCTTGTGGTAGTATGAAAACAACCACAGATGATGAGCCTGTAGTATCTAAGGACATCTCAAGTGTATCTGGTTATACAGATTCTATTAAAAGAACAGTTCAAGTAGTTAGTGTAGACATGACAAAAGTCTTAAGTTTGTATCCTGCTTTACAGGAAAAGAACGTAGGCTTAGGTTTTGCAGAATCCGTATTAGACTATTTAGATGAAACAAATCGTTTTGTATTTACTGAGGAGAAGGCTGAAATCAAGGAGAGGATGGTGACTCAGTTCAAAGCTTCAAAGAAAGGTGTATTTGATGAACCCATTGATGGAAAAGGTAAGATTAAACCTGCTCACTATTTTGTGTATGTTACTGTGGCCGATTTTGCTGTTGATGAAGACGAGCAAGCTGAAGGTCTTAAGTCAAAGGTTGCTGTCACTACCTTTATTCGCTTACAAGTCCGTTTTGTTGATGCAAAGACAGGTCAGATATACATTGGATCTGGAGAAGGCGAATCACAAAAGATAGGCGAATCTTTCTTAAAGTCTCTTGACGATATGAAGTTTTCTCAAAGTACTGTCGGTAAAGCTACCAGAAAGTCTCTAGAAACTGCTTGTACTAATGTGATTCAAAATCTCATTAAGGCAGGTGTATTTAAAAACTAAAATATTATTAATCTTTTGCATACTAGCTCTGTCCCTAAAAGGTCAGAGCTTTATGTATTCATACACAGACCCTTGCACGCAGGAGTTAAAATTTATTAACGCAAATATGTCTAGTCCTATAGTAATTGCTTACTATGGACAAGTCCAAACTTTCTCTTACACAGAATTAACAGACGGAACATTTGATAATTGGATAAATAGTGTATATTTGAAGTATAAAAATACATCACCCTGTCAAGGAGTTGGAGTAACTACTACAACAACAACAACTACAAATGCAACCTTAAACATCGTAAGTAATGTTATGAACTTAGGGGCTATATCAAATGTAGGAAGTGTTAACGTAGATGTAGGCTCTAGTACTTCTTCAGGAACTAACGTAGGAACCAACAATAAAACCAATAACAATGACAATCGAACTAACTCTCGGAATCGTACTAGCAGTAGCTCTAGTAATTCTAATTCTTCTGGCAGCTCGTCAGGAGAAAGTGGACAAACAAACGGTGGATCTAACTCCTCAGAAACCTCAGGAACCTCAAGTGGAAATTCCCCAGATCCCAATTCAGGAAGCAGCGGAGATGGTGCTTCAGGAAGCAGTGGCTCCAGCTCCAGTAGTGGAAGTAGTAGCGGAAGCAGTAGTGGAAGCTCCAGTGGTAGCAGTGGAAGCGGAAGTGGCTCAGGAAGTAGTGGTAAAACCGAAGAAAAAACGGAAGTACAAACCGAGAAACCCTCAGAACAAAAAGTAGAAGAAACTAAAACTGAGCAACAAAAGTCTCAGTCTAGTGGTACTGCGAAAGCAGCCAATAAAGCTAAAACCGAAGTTGCTAAGCCTGCGATCTTAGTAACTGGTGATTTAGTTGGTATTCAGACTAAGTCTGATGGAGCACAAGATGCAAGAGGTACTGCTTCCTTTACAAGAGTAAAAGGAGATGGTACTTCTTCTCTTGGGTTTTCAGCCGATTACATGCTTAATGCTAAGATCGGTAATATCTCATGCGTACGCTCTTGGATAGGAGCAAACAAAAAAGGCAACAAACACATTAGTGTAGTATCAGATGGAATGAGTCTGATGCCTAAAGCCTTCTCTAACACAGCTCTGTTTGTTAGAGTAAATTCAATTAAGAATCTTACAGCACTTTACGGAGTTGCTGGAACTTACGGTAAACTCTACGGAGAACAAATGATCTCTACTATTGTAATAGGAGGTTTTATGTATAAAGGAAAAGTTACTAAGCATATAGACGCTACAATCATTATGGCTGGCATCTATTCTCCCTACTCTAAGTATTATACAGAATCTTTATTTAAAGCTAAACCAATTGTAATTCCTTTTGTAAATTTGACCTGGAAAATGACAAAGACATTTGGCTTAGGTATTACAGGAGGAGGAACTTATATTGCAGGTCAAGATATTCTTAACTTTCAAATATTAATGGGAGCAAAGTTATTAATATGAGATGGGTTGTTATTCTATTCTTCTTTGTGAACTCACTGAGTGCACAATTCACCTATTCTGGATACTTGTATAATGCAAATGGTTCAGGTGCCTCTAATGTGGCTATAAATCTTTATAGAAGGACAAATCAAACGATAACAGGATTCACTAATCAACAGAACTATAACGGACACTCTTATTACCGTTCTACAGGTAGTGCTACTTGGACTACTGCTAGAACTAACTGTTCTAACATGGGTGGACACTTAGTAACTATTACTTCTTCAGGAGAACAAAGTTTTTTATTTGCTCTGTGGCCTTCTGGTTGGATAGGATTAACAGATGAAGTAACAGAAGGAACTTGGAGATGGGTAACAGGAGAAACCTATTCTTATTCAAACTGGAATAACGGAGAACCAAATAACTCAGGCAATGAAGACTATGTACAGTTTGTATCTAATGGTAAATGGAATGATTTAAACAACAATAGTAGTTTAGCCTACGTATTAGAGTTTGAATATTTAGTAACAACTTCTTCTTGGACTCTCTACAAAACAATCTATACTAACTCAGCAGGATATTATTCGATTTCAGAGGCTTATGATCCCTCTAAAGAATATTACATAGAAGTAAATGCCCCTACTAGAATTCAAGCTTATACTAATACAGATATTCAAGCAGTAGCCAATGTAGTTTTAAATAAGACTACTAGAAATGGTTTATCTTTTCATATGTTTGATGTTAATGATGACAAGATAATCTCTGTGGCAGATAAGTATTATGTAGCTGCAAGAAAAGCAGGAAGATTTTCTAAATGGAGAACAGCTCCTGATGTACGTATCTTTACTTTAACTGAATACAATGCTATCAAAGCCGCAGCTACTAATGTAAGAGGAACGTATCCAGGAGTAAGCACTTACACAACTTCTACTTTAACTAGTGGACAAACTTTAAACTTATATCTAATAGCTCCTGGTTATGCTGGAGCAGTAACCTACTAACATGAAAAAATTATTTATACTTTCCGCTTTAGTCACTATGATGACTTCTCTGAGTGCTCAATGCTACAAAATTGACACTGTAACTTCAATTGCTACTGTAACAGAAATAGGAGGAAGACCTATAATCTTTGGAGCACAAACAACTCTAGAAGAGATTGCTTCTTCAAAGTACCAATTATGTAATGAGGGCAGTCCTATTTCAGGAACAATCAAATCCATTGCAATGCCTGAACAACTTGTAAATATTGTAGGCTTACAGTTTCTTAAAAGAGAATATATTGTAAGTACAGAAGTTAACGTAAATGGAATTCTTCTTCAAGGAGAAGCTAGTAAAGTAGTTTACGTTAATGCTATGTTTATTTCTGTAGAAGGTATTCCTCATAACAGAAAAGCTTATTCTAAGGCTTTAGAGAAGTCGTTTAAGAATGGGTTTGAAAGTTTAAAATAGGATAGGTTCCTTCTCTCTTCGAGAAGTAGTCTATTTTGACTTTCTATTCTAACTTATATTACAGCAGTTTTTAACCAAATAGCCTCTCAGAGGCTAAGTCTCTATTCTGTCCACTTATTGCCTACGGTCTATTAGTTGTAGGTTAGAGCACTGTAAACTTTATTAGAACATTTTGACACTATCGGAGAAACCTCTTTTCACCTCTGAGGGCTACTCATACAATCCAACTTCTAGCAGATTACTTTTAAATCCTCGTCTGCGAACACAAAGATGTGATGTCACTACGAAGGTAACTACATTTTGTAGTCAACTGTTTGCTCTGTTGATAAATTGTGGAATTAAATTCCTGCTGACTTCTGAGCATGCATGTAGTCAGTCTGTTGCATAGGTTGATCTTCATCTAAAAGTTCTGTTAAAGCTTCTTCAATGTAGTCAAATAGCATCTCTTCGTTATACTTCTTACGATAAGTAAATGTTTTAAAGCCATCATAGAGAGCTAATTTAAATCCTCCTATATCTCCTTCTAGCTTTACTTGCTCATCTTGGAGTGCTAGTAAGAAAATATCAAATACTTCCTGGGCATTTGGTTTTTTAATTTTATCCATCGACATAACAAATCCTCCTTGTACAAATATAATCTTTAATTATTTTTTGTCTAGACATAGTTTTTCACTAAAATAACCATAGGTGTTAAGAGTTGGGTTAACACGGTTAATATCTTAAGTTAAAAGTATTCTTTGAGTTAACATATAACTTGACTTTTTTTGTTAAGATAGTATATTTGTTCATGTTAAACCAAACCAACCAATGAAAGTAGCACGTAAATACGAAGAAGGAGTTAAGTTACATCAGGCATACATTGATGTACTACTAAGACTTGCGGGATATAGATTATCCGATCTGTACACCAGTATATTAGCCCATAGTTCATTTTACGGTACTTTAGATAAAGTAGTAAAAGAAAGAATCGCCAGTGAGTTTGACACATCAATACAAGTTATCTCTAATGGGATAACGAAGTTAAGAAAGATGGGCATCTTAGAAAAGAATGCAGTCAACCCAAGATTGTGTCCTACTAGCAAGCAAGGTGTCACACTTACTCTGGTTCTTTCTACTTTAGATCAACCTGTTCTTAAACAAGAAGCTCTAGCAACTGCATGACCTCAATAAGAGATACATACGAAACTATTGAAATTAAGACTTACGCTGCTTACTCTGATGTAGCAAAAGAAATGGGTCTTACTATTGATAAGGTAAGTACTGTATACGAATGGTATCTAAAAAAAACCATAGAGGATATAGTAGAACTACCTACAGTTAAAGTTAGATTGTCTGGTTTAGGAGTTTTAGTTTTTAATCCTTCTAGAGCAATCAAACTAATAGCTAAGAAACTTAAGTCCGAGTATCTGTTAACTTATGAGACAGAAAGACAAGGACTCACAGCAATCAGAGGTTATGCTAACTACTACATGCTAGAAGATTGGCTTAAACTATTTAAAGAAAGATACGAAAGAGGACAATCCAAAAAACTCTACAACCAACAAACCATAGAGTATATGGACAGAACATATCAGACACAATTATTAAACCACCAGAAATTATATGAATCCTTACAAAGAGTACATGGCCCTGAGCCTGAAGGGGCTAAAGAATTTGAACAAAGTATTGGAGGGAGTAGCAACGAAGACAGCGAATCAATTTAAACTACTAAGCAATGAAAAACAGAACATTATCGCAGACAGAATGGACATTTGCATTAATTGTCCCTACAATTCGAGAAACGCAGTCACTTCTACCGAGTATGTACAACTCACAGGCAAGCACTACAGCACTGACAGAAGTGAACTTCACTGTTCGTTTTGTGGCTGCATCTGTACCTACAAAACGGCATCTCTATCTTCAGATTGTGGAATAGCAGATTGGAACGCAGATCATCCCTTACATAAAATAGAATTAAAATGGAAAAGCACAGAAAAGTAACCATCAAGAACGGTTGCGACAAAAAACCAGGTAGCAAGTGTGGAGTTCAGATCTACTTCTTGCCTGCCGACAAACCTTTAACTAAGGTTTCTTCTAAAGCAAAATAAGATGACAGACAACCAACCAACCTCCCAGCCATATGTAAACTTTACTTTGCAAGATAACTTATTCGAGACGTTTAAGATATTTTGGAAAGCAGGATACTCATATAGTAAAACAGGCAGAGATGAAGACTTCTATGCACGTGTGCTAGAAGACATCATGAATATGTCTCAAGAAGAATTTTTAAAGAAATACTCAAATGGCCGTTAAGAAATTATCATACATATCAGCAGAACTAGAGTGGGCAGAACAACGCTTAACTGAGTGGAGAGGTTATATAGATAACAACCCTATTAACTCTTTGAAAGATAGAATTGAATGGAAGCCAACAGCTAAAGGTGGAACTATGCCTATGGTTATTGCTAGCCAAGAATCTCAAATCAAATCTTTAAGAGATACTATGAAAGAGTACTTAGCTCTTTTAGAGGTAGTAGATAGGTTGAGGGAGAAAGAGGAACAGAAAGCAGAAGCTAGAGGTTCTCAAGAGATTAACGGTAAGATGAAACAATTCAGTTGATATGCATGCTAATCTAGAAAGTCCAGAATTCTTTATTAATGTTAAGTCCTTCCCTGAGATTGGCTCAGAGGAGTATGATGCATTTTGGGAGAACGAAGACAAAAAGATTACAGAAGGTGTAACTATTAATGGATTCTATTTCTCGCCTTTTATTTATTGGCACTTAAACTACTGGTCTATATACATAGATACAATGGTAGGTAAGCGTCAAATTAGAAAGCTAGACAAACCTCAGCTTTGGGATACCTACTTAGCAGTAGACGAAACTATCCACAAAGCAGAAAATCACGTAGACGGAAAGAAAGGAGTTGTGATGGTAGGATCAAGACGTATCTCTAAGTCAGTTTTAACTTCTTCTTATATGGCTCACAAAGCCATCACACAGAAAGGTTCTGACAATTTGATATCTGCGCTTAACCAACCTGACTTAAAAGTAATCACAGACTATGTAGACTTAGGTATTAGAAACCTTCCTGACTACTTTAGATTTCCTCGTATTGAGGATGACTGGAAGAGACAGGTAACTTTAGGATTTAAAGACAAGAGAACTAACTCTCGTAATGAGTGGTCTAAGTTTCACGTACGAAACTTTGATGAAGGTAACAATACGGAAGCAGCGGCAGGTCTTACTCTATCTTCATTTCTTTTAGAAGAAGGAGGAAAAGGAAAGATCCTTTCTTGCTTAGCGGCAACTACTCCTTGTTTTGACAGTCCTTATGGCTGGCGTTGTTCTCCTTTCGTAATTGGAACTTCTGGAGATATGACTAAGGCAGCAGATCTAGAAGAACTCTTTAACAATCCTGAAGCCTATAATTTTCTTCCTGTAGAATCTAATGAAACAGGAAAGTCTTATGGACTATTTATTCCAGGTACACGTTCTTTGAAAGTTCCAAAGCAAGAAACTCCTCTAGGACTTTACTTAGGTAAGGAAGAAGCTTCTGAGTTAGATATAATTAAGATCTGGGTAGCAGACGAAGAGAAAGGAAAAGAACTTATCTTAAAGTCTAGAGAACAGACTAAGAAATCAAACGGATTAGAAGCTTACTTAAAAGAAGTAATGTACTATCCTTTGAATCACGAAGAGTGTTTCTTAGAACTATCTCAGAACATATTCCCTGTAGACTTACTTCAAGAACAACTACAGAAATTAAGTGCTCAAGAAATTCAAGCAGACAACGTAGAACTTTTCATCAACTCTGAAGGAAAGATAAGACACAAGTTTACAGACAAGAAGCCTGTTATTAACTTCCCTGTTAAGTCCACAGATCCTATTGAGGGTTGTGTTCAGATTTGGGAATATCCTCTGTCAGAAGCCCCCTATGGACTTTATACAGCAGGAACGGATCCATACAAACAGTCTCAAGCACACTACTCAACTTCTTTGGGTTCTACTTATATTTATAAGAGGGTTCATAATCTAAGTGGAGAGGGATGGCAGAATATAGTTGTAGCTTGTTACACAGGTCGTCCTAAGAAGATTGAGACTTGGTATGAGATGACTAAGATGCTTCTTAAATATTACAATGCTAAGACTCTTTGTGAAAACATGGACTATGGTTTTATCCAGCATTGTGTAGATAAGAATGAATCTCCTAAAGTCCTAGAGAAGACACCTAAGTTCCTGAATGACATCCATCCTAACTCTACAGTAAACCGTGACTACGGTATTCACATGACCAAAGACATTAAGAACTATTTGATGTCTCTTATTATCGAATACATAACCGAAGTAATAGAAGTAGAAAGAGATGAAGACGGAGCTATCATAAAAGAAAGACTAGGAGTAACTAGAATCTTAGATCCTCTTTTGATTAAGGAGTTAATTAAGTTTACACCTAAGTTAAACGTTGACCGAGTTATTTCATTTGGATTAACTTTAGCTATGGCTAAGACTCTTACTACTCAGGTTATTATTTCCAACTCTAGTGACGACAATAGAATACAAGCTTACTTCAGAGAGAAGAAAGGAAACTCGTTGTTCCGTACAACCTCATCCCCATTTAGATACTAAACTAAAACAAATATACTAAAATGATTATTGAAGCATTTAAAGAGCATGTAGATCCCGTCAATCATGCCTACTTCTACCCTGAGCAATTTGTAAGCTTGGAGTATAAGCAGTCTGAAAAGTGGGTAAAGTCTACCATGGACTATTTTGCAAATATTGCATTTGCACAATATAAACAGAACGTAGAATTTAGAAAGAACTACCGCTTACTTAACGGAGAATTTAACTTTGCTGACTATACAAACGTTGCAGATTATCAAGAGCTAATCAGCTATTTAGAAGATGCTCCTAATCAGGATCCAGATGTTCCTCAGCACTTAAAGCACTATCCAATAGTAAACCCTCCTATCAATCAGTTAAAAGGAGAGTTGATTAATCGTCCTCACAAATACAAAGTAAAAGCTGTAGATGATGAAGCGATTAACGAAACTATTGACTTTAGAACTGACTTAATCAAGGAACACTTCTTAAAAAATCTTCAAGCTCAACTAGAAGGACAAGAGATTGATCCTGAACAGAGAGCACAGATGGAGCAAGACATTCAGAATAAAATCTTGGATTATACTTCAGTGGCTGAAGAGTGGGGTAACAAAACTCTTAATGCTCTTAAATATCATTTTAACTTTAAAGAAAAGTCTCAACAGTCATTCCTAGATTTCTTGGTAACAGGTAAAGAGTTTCACCACTTTTACCCTGACAATTCTCGCTTAGGATTTAACTATAAAGTAGAGAACCCTTCTAACGTATGGTACTTAGGTAATCGTAATGCTCAGTACACTTCTGATTGTTGGGCATTAGGTCTTATTGAAGTTCTTTCAATGACTGAGATTGTAGATCGTTACACCTTAACAGGAGAAGAAGTAGAACACCTAAGAGATCGTTCTCTTCAGAATTTAAGAAATAACGAATACTCTCCTATGGCTCCTGCTCTTCCAGATCCTAATGATCCTTTGTGGCAGTTAACATTTGAGAACGTAGGTGACTTTGCTAACGGAGGTATTGACCATAACGTATTCTCTTTTAACTCTCAGCATGCGTACACAGTAGTTACCGCTTACTGGCAGTCTAAGAAAAAAATCTTTAAGAGAACTTACTTAGATGAAGAGGGATACCAACAAGAAATGTTTGTATCTGAAGAATATAAGTTAAACAAAGACTTAGGAGATATCTCTATTGAAGAACTTTGGATGAATGAGTGGTGGAGAGGAATTAAAATCGGAGCAAACATTTACGTAAACGTAGAACCTTTAGAATTTATTCAAGATTGTCCCCTAGTAGGAATTATTAACACTTCTCGTAACACTCAAGGTAAATCTCTTCTAGATCTTCTTAAGCCTTACCAGGTTCTTTATAACATTTGTATGAACCAGTTATGGGAATTACTAGAGAAAGAAATTGGAGTAGTATTCTTAGGTGACCTTAAAGTAGTTCCTAAGAAAGACTCTCAAGATCCTATCGAGACAATGTTGTGGAATGCTAAGAACAGAGGTACTCTTTTGATTGATACTTCAATTGAGAATACAGGAGGAGCTGTACAGTTTAACCAGTTCTCTCGTATTGACCTTACACGTTCTCAAGAAATTCAAGCACGTATTCAATTGGCTCAACAACTTCGTCTAGAAGCCTACGAGTTAGTGGGTATTACTCGTCAACGTCTAGGTAACTCACAGGCATCAGATACAGCAACAGCTGCTAACAATGCTTTGATTCAATCTTTTGCTCAGACAGAAACTTGGTTTGCTTGGCATGACAACGTACTTCAGAAAGTATATCAGTCTATCCTAGACATGTCTCAGTACATTGAATTGCAGAAACCTACTTCTACGCTTAACTACCTTAACTCTGAACTAGAGAGTGTATTCTTAAGAGTAAGTAAGAACGAACTCCTTCATGAGTTGTTTGTATTCGTATCCTCTTATGCAGAAGACAAAGTAACCCTAGAACAGTTAAAGCAATTGGCTCAGCCTGCTATGCAGAATGGAGCAGAGCTTTCTGAGATGGTAGACTTATTTACTGCTAACTCTGAAAGAAGTCTTCGTAAGACTTTAGGTGATGTACAGAAACGTAAAGAAGAAATTCGTCAACAAGAGCAAGCTCTTAAGCAACAACAGTTGGATCAACAACAACAACAGTTTGAACAGAAGATGCAAATGGATGCTGCTCAGAAAGCAGAAGACGCTCAACGTGATGACATGAACAAACAGTTAGATCGTGAGAACAAACTTCAGATTGTACAACTTCAAGGTATCGCTAACGAAGGTTCTTATAATCCTGACGTAGATACAACTAATCTTCTTATCCAACAAACTAAAATAGCTCAAGATCTTTCTAAGAGTCAATTTGATAAAATAACTAAAGATAAAGAGATGGGTTTGAGAGAGAAAGAGTTGTCTCTCAAGGAGAAAGACATCGACACCAAGCTAAAAATAGCTCAAACAAATAAAAATAAGTACGATTCTGGCTCAAAAAAGCGCTAGAATGATCTGAAATTGGGGGGTTTGTGAGCTACAAAATCCCCCTTTTCAACATATTGTATATAACGTATCATAAATAATTAATCTCTTGTGTTAATTTTTTAAAATACTATTTTTGAATTAAACCAAACTAACTATTATGACTAATGATAATCCATTAGAGAACTTAGAGTTCTTTGACAGTTTTTCCGTGGATGATCCTTTCGAGGATGCCGCAGAAGATCCCAATGCCAACGTCAAACCAGACATCTTAAATGGGGAAGATTACGATCCCCTAGCTGAGGAAACAGAACCAGAAGGTTCTGAAGATCCTTTAGAAGATGATGATTTACCTTTACCTAAAAAGAAAACTCCTCCTCCTGTAGAAGAAGAGGAAGAAGAGGAAGAAGTAAACTTAGAGGATGACGAAGAAGAAGGAGAAGAGAATCAATTTGAGATTTTTGCCAATGGTCTAATACAAGCAGGAATGCTTAACGTAGAAGAAGGCGAAGAAATCGAATGGAATGAACAAACCTTCTTAGCTAAGATGAATGATACCATCGAAGACAAGGCTTGGAATCAACTAGAGCAACTTGCAACAGAGACCTACGGAGAAGCAGGAGTACAGATGATCGAAGATATCTTCATCAATAAAGTTCCAGTACAAGAATACCTACAGAAGTTCTCTAACGAACAGATTGTAGAAAATGTAGACTTGAGTGTAGAAGCAAATCAGGAAAGAGTTTTCCGTTTGTATCTAGCTAAAACAGGAATGGACGAAGAAGAAATTACAGATCAACTTAACTACGCTAGGGACAATGATCGCTTAGAAGCCTACTCTCAAAAATACCACACTAAGTTGGTAGAGAAAATGCAACAAGAGAGAGCAGTACTTGCTCAAGAAAGTGAAGCAAGGGTTCAAGTGATGAGACAGAAAGAAGAAGAAAGAGAACAGTTATATGCAGACGTATTAGATGGAGCAATTGCTTCTGGTACTATTGAAGGTTATCCTTTAAACGAACAAGCTGCAAACGAACTATTTGATTTCGTTCTTTCTAAGCCTCACGTTCTTCCAAATGGACAACGTATTAGTGAGTTTGAATACAAACTAGCTCGTATGCGTCAAGAAGATCCTAGTAAGTTCTTAGCTGTAGCAAAACTAGTTCAAAGCAATTTGGACTTGTCTCCTGTAAAAAGAAAAGCAGTAACAGAAGAAACCAATTCTCTGTTCAACAACCTTAAAACTAAGAGCAAGAAGTCTTCACCTTCTAATAAAGCAAACGAAGATGTATTCTCAAAGTATTTCAAATAAACAAAACAAAACAAAAATAAATTACTACTATGCCTAATCAAAGTATTCCAAGGGTTAACGGGAGAGTTATAGCTAACGCCCACATGACCAGCTCATTCTATTCTAAGAATGGTTTGGGTAAATTGACTGACAAGAATTTTGTTGAAACTATGTTGCGCACTAAGCCTGACCAGTATGACAAAATGATGATCCGTCTATTCACTGACACTAAATTGTACTCTAACGATTTGATCGACCTAGTTATGAAGAGCGGTAAGCCTTTCATGGTTAACGATCCTAACGGTGTGTTCACCTACAAAATCAAGAAGCGTGCCGAATTGCCTAAAGTTATTGTTAACTTGGCTTCTAGCATTGCTAAACCTGGTATTGATGGACAAGAGTTTGAAATCGTGTTTGACAAAAATGTATTCGTTGTAAACGATATCATCACTGCACATCGTTATGAGCAAGAAACTCAGATCCAAGTTGTAGCTGAAGGTGAAAAGTATCAGAATGGCTTTAAGTTCCGTGCTCGTGCAATTGGTGCTTCTAGTTCTGATTTCGTTAACCAACGTTTCTTACAAGTAGGTACTGAGTACTTCAAGATTGGTAACATCTTGGGTGAGTACACCACTTCATTCTCTAGCTTGGGATTGTTTGATGGTAACTTGGAAGTTATGGCTGATGTATTGCAACAGTATGGTGTTGAACACACTATCACTGACTGGGCTGATGCAACCAAATTGGGTATGCAGACTGACGCTTCAGGTAATCCTTTGGACATCACTTACTACTCTGTAACTGATCCTATGGCTATGGGCGAAAAGACCAAGATCGTTGGTTGGGAGCCTACAGTATCTCGTTTGCTTCGTATGGAGATGATGCGTATGAAGGCCAACACTTTGATGTGGGGTCGTCAAGGTAACGCTAAAGATGAAAAAGGTCGTCCAACTCGTGCTAAGCAAGGTTTGTGGCAACAACTTCACTTGGGTAACGTTATCTATTATGATCGTGGTCAGTTCTCTTTGAACTTGATTCGTGCTGCTGTTGGAGATTTGTTCTACAACCGTGTATTGATCAAAGATCGTAGCGTTAAAATCTACACTAACCGTTCTGGTATGGAATTAGCAGCTACTGCTATCCGTAAAGACTTCAACGGTCAGAACTTTATGGTAGATGCAGGTAAGTTCATGGATGGTAAAGATCGTTTGAAGCAAGGTTATGCTTTCCAATTTGATCACTTTATGACTACTGAAACTGGTCCAGTTGAGTTCGTAGAACTAGAGCAATTGAATGAGCATGCAACTTTCTTGGAATTGGGTCCTAACAAGAAGACTCCTCCAATCTTCATCATTTTGGATATCAGTGGTCAAGATGACGCTGGAATTCGTGAAGTGAAATTGTCTACTCGTCCTAACATGTACTATCAGTATATCCCAGGTTCAGTAGGATTCGGAAGCCAACAAACTGTTGTTGCTAGCAAAGATCCTTACTCCACCTACATGATGAAAGATTTCGCAGGTATCTTCTTGGAAGATCCTACTAAGTCAGTAATCATTAAAGAATTCCCTCGTATCTAATTAACGATTCTATAAGGGAGGGGTTTAATCACTCCTCCCAAATAGATAAAGATTAGAACCCAAAAAACCAAAAACCAAACCAAATGAGTAACAATAACATCAAGGGTATGCGCATTATTCGCCCTTACAAAAGAGAACCATCTAACATGCGTACGTTAGAAGGATCATTGTACCAGAATGGATATGCATTCATTCCAGGAACAACAAGAAAGTTTTATCCTCGTGTAGATTCACGTGGAGTTATTAGGACAGGATTAGATGAGAACTCTCCAAAAATCAGAGCCATCTTTGATCCTAAAGTAAAGGAAGCTGAGGTACAACGAATCAAGCAATTGAAAGATTACTATGAGTCGATCCTTGACGAATCTTTAGAACCTAATAGTACGTTCTATGACGAAATGAAAGAAAACGGAGTTACCCTAGAAGATGGTGAAAACATCTTTAACATGGAGAACCCTCGTGAAGCTGTAAATTTCTATTGGATTATGGAGACTGATATGGTAGCCAATTCATTAGATGACATTGAAAGTGGAAAAGTAGACACCTCAATTGTAAAATTCTATGTTTACAATGGAGAAGTTGAAACAAAGGTAACCTTTGAACGCAAGAAAAAGATCAACAGCGCTATTGCATCTCTCGATAAGATGACTGCAGTTAAGCGTAAGAAGATTCAGAAACTTATCGGCTTAGGATTGCCAATGGATAGTACAGAAGAAGAAGTTTACAATGCTATAGATGAATTCTTACGTACACCTGCTAGTGCAATGGACAGAGATCCTATTGAACAGTTTGCAAAGATCACCTCTTATAGTGATGACTTGCTTGATGTTAAGGCTCTTGTTAAAGACCTAGTAGATAAAAACATAGTAAGAATTAAAGGTTCTATCATTTACGAAGGTGAGCATGTATGGGCTAAGTCAATTGAAGAGTTTGAACTTTTCTTAACTGACCCTAAGCACACTGAAGAATACGATTCCTTTAAGGACAAATTAAAGAATAAAGCTAGAATTGATTCTCTCTAATAAACATAAACTATGATCTCAGTTGAGGAACTCATCTATGAGTTTAAACTAACCATAAACAAAGTCAATCGTCAGGATAACATTGATATCCCGATTGAAGACATTATGGTTTATCTCAACAAAGCTCAAGTTAGTTGGGTTAAAACTAAACTTAATCCTAACAACGTTTATAGAGTAGGGTATGATTCTATCAGAAAACGGATTGACGACCTACAAATCTTAAAACAATCTAACGTTCTTTTACAACCAATTAAAACAAACGATCTCTTTCACATTGGCTATTACTGCCCTTTGAAAGATGCAGTAAACTATATGTTCTATATTTCGTCTTACGCTATAGCTAAAGAAAACAAATGTTCTGAGCCAATAACTATAGACTTAATTAGACACGGAGAACTTACTACTAAGTATCTAGATGATAATTATAACCCTTCGTTTAAGTGGAGAACTACGATAGCCACACTGGGGAATGATAATTTAACAGTCTATACTGATGGTAAGTTTACAGTTGACCAGGTCTACATTACATACTTACGTTATCCCCTTAGCATAGATGTCCAGGGTTATGTAAAGTTTGATGGAAGTAGTTCTGTTAATCAAGACTGTGAACTCCCTGAATATGCTAAGTCAGACGTTGTCGACCTAGCTGTTAAGTTTGCTGCTCAATCAAATGACAATCAAGCACAAGCTGTGTTTGCTGAAGATCGTCTAACTAAAAACTCTGAATAAAACATAAAATTATGAATCACAAAATCACACAAATTTTCGTGCCTACAGCAGTATCTACTTCTGCTAGCACTGATGCTTTGGCAACTCAACAGTTGGCCATTTATGACGGAAAATTGACTACTAACTTAGGTGCTACTCCTTCAGCTACTGAAGGTTACATCGTAATTGGTTCTGGTCAATCTAAGTTTGGTTCTTTCAAATCTGGTTTGATCAAAAAATCAAACGTTTTGAAAATTACTAAAACTGTTCCTGATAACACTACTAAACAACAAATCACTTACATTGGTTTTGATGAAGTTAACGATGGTAAATCTCCTTCTTTCTCTTGCGATGAAGAGTATGTTGTTACTTTGAAAATCAGCGAATACTGGAGCAAAGGTATTTTCCAACCTATGATCCAAGAATCAGTAAGTGTTAAAACTGCTTGCTGCGCTGACTGTGCAGGTGGATGTGACTCTTTGGGTTGCTCTACTTACATGTCTACTTTGGCTGACAAAATCAATGCTTCCCCACTGTTGAGCAAGTATGTAACTGCTAGCTACGTTTACAAAGGTACTTTGCCTACTTACAAGTATACTTTGACTCTTCCTGATCCAGGTACAAACGTAGGTGGTGTTTCTACTTTCACTTCTTCAGGTGCTAGTACTACTAACGGAACTTATACTGCTGTTGCTGCTACAGGTGGAACAGGAAGTTCTGCTACCTTTACTGTAGTTATTGCAGGTGGTGTTGTAACTTCTATTACTAACGTTGCTGCAGGTACTGGCTATACTATTGGAGATAGTTTGACTATCCCTTCTGCTAGTGTGGGTTCAGGTGGTGCTATCACTCTTGTATTAACTGCTACTACTGGTCCAGAAGGTACTTTGTTGAATGCTTTGAAAGCGTATTACCCAGCTGCAACTTATGGTGCAATTACTTTTACTGCTGATGTTGATGGTGATCCAGATGCAGATGCTTTGAATAATAGTATGTTTGAAATTGCAACTCCTTTGATTTCTGATATTACTTTGATGCCTGTTTATAATAACATTGCATGGGAAAAAGTATTGGTATCTGCTGGTTCAGTAACTGCTTGTGGTGTTAAAATCATCGGTAATGCTTTGGATGAATTCGGAAACGCTTGTGTTCCTGATGCAGTTCCTTATGTATTTAACTTGGTACGTTTCAAAGTAAACATCCATGAAGGTCCTTACAACACTCAAGATTTCGATATCGAAAACTTCTGTGCTGCTATCCCTGTAACCACTACTCAAGAGATCAAGTATCCTATTGGTGCTGGTAAGGCTATGGCTGAAATGGAGCGTCACTACTTCACTAACAACTTGCCTGCTGTTGCTGAAGCTCGCTACTATTGGAATCCTATCTACAACGAGGACATTAAGTTCTACGTAGATAACACCAAATTGTACAATGCTTATGAGTTGACCTACGAAGAAGGTTCAATGGATGGCTTTGAAAAGAAGACTACAAATGCTCACTCTGTATTGGTTTTGGTTGACTCTACTGCTAGCTCAGTTATCACTGCTGTAGAAAACTTGTTTACCAACTTCACTGGGTTGTCATTCTCCTAAAATTAACGGGGGAGTTAATTGCTCCCCCTTTATTTTAACCTTAATTAAATAAAACAAAAATGAAAGATATTATTCTAAAATCAGGTACATACCTTAAGGAGACTAAGACATCACATACAAACTCTATCCCTGGAGAATCTTTGGAGAACTTTGTAATAAGTGTATTGGCTAATCCTACTTGCTGTGTAAAAAACGTTTCTTTGACTAAAGGAACTGTTACTCAAGCTACTTCTCGTGCTACTGCTGTTACTTTGAATGCCCCTGCTGGAGTTATCACTACTGATACTACCAACATTGCAATTGCAGGTAACGCTGTATTTACTGTAAACAACTCTTATGTAAAAGCAGATTCAGTTATTTTGTTGACTATCAACACTACTGGATTGGCTGCTTACTCTATCCACCTTGCGGTTGAGAGTGTTGCTGCAGGTTCTTTTGCTATCCGTATTTTTAATGCTACGGGAGCAACTTTATCAGCAATTAAAATTAATTACGTAATCCTTTAATTAAATAGGGGAGGTAATACTCCCCTTTTTTAAACCATGAATGTACAACTAAACATAGAAGCATTAAAAGCGAAAGACTGCGCTTTCTTATCTATCTTGGATAACTCTTTATATCCAGTAGCTCCAACTAGTGCAGAAATTAATATCACTCTACCAGGGTTTTCAGATCCATATAATTTTGACTTTATCTTAGGCGAAGTAAATACATTTACTTCTTATTCTTTTGGTCTTACAGTAGAGGGAACAGATAGCTTTACTCCACTTCCTGATGGTGTGTACAGATTAGAATTTGCTCCCTGCCCTAACGTAGGAGTAGCTAACAGGTACCATTTGCGTACTTGTAAAATTGATTGTCGTCTTGGAGTTCAGTGGGCTAAGTATGTAGACTGCTGTGATGATGAGAAGATGTTATATTACTTAGACAAAATTGAGTTTTTGTTAAAGGGAGCTGAGGCACATGCTGATCTTTGCAACCCTGCAAAAGCTACTGAATTATATATAAAAGCCGATGACCTACTCAGAAGAATTGAGCTTGACTGTTAAGAAGAAACTAGCTATGGCTGCCTACAAGGAACTACAGCATATCAAGTACTTAACAAAACCTTATTACAAAAAGTCTAGAGCATTAGCACGCTTTCTTAAGTATGCTGATTGTTTAGACTGCGATACACGTGCAACCCTAAAAATTAAACTGTAATTAAACTGTAAACAAATGACTAAATGCTGCCCTACCAATAATTGTGTTGAGATCGTTCCTTCTGGATGCGTCAAATACACTGGTACTCCTACAGTAGGAGGACTTATAGATTCTTTTGATTCTTGTGACCCTTACCTAAATGACTTGCTTAAGTTGTTAGATGATAAGGTAGTTAACTTAGATGCTCGTGTAGGATTAAATAAAACTGCATTTGACAATGCTAATACTGCATGTGGACTTACTTCGGTAATCTCTACAACAGGTCTTACAGTTACAGATAATAAATATTACTCTGCTGAGGTTGTACTTAAACTTGTAGGAGTTATCTGCGAATTGCGTTCTCGCATGAACTACTTGTCTTCTGGAAATATTAACTCCAATCTTGGAAATGTTTATTGGGAAGACTTAGCATTAAGTCCTGATTTTATTCTTTATCTTAAAACTAAATGTTTAGGTGATGATCCTTGTGGTAGTGGATTACCTACTACACTTGGAGGATTGCTTAGAACTATTATTAACAAACTTTGTACTTGCTGCCCCTAACTATGTCTACTTGTATTGATTGCTACGGAACTACTTCTATTGACCCTTGTGGAACTACAGGGTGTATCTCTACCAACTATGGTAAGTGTATAACCTATTCAGGTGCAGATCTTTTCTGTGCTACAGGTGCTGTTAAAACTTTTAGTGTAACTGGAGTAGCAGTAAACCCTACTGTACTTACTGACTACACCGTATCTCCAACAGGAGGAGCAGGAAGTTCTTTAAGTGTTAAGGTAACTCGTACTCCAGGTTCTACTACTTACACAGTGACTTTGGTTTCTGCAGGTTCAGGCTATGCTATTAATGACGTAGTAACTGTTGCAGGAGCTAGCTTAGGTGGAACTACTCCAGCTAATAACTTATCTTTAGTTATTACCGCATTGGTTCCTTTGATTTCTTCAGTAAACACTATTGACGAAGTTATTGCTAATATTAACTCTAGACTGTGTACTTTAACTTCTGTAGGACTAAACTACTCAGGATTTAACTATGGATGTCTACGTGTAGGCGGTAACTTAAATAGTATAGGAACTTCTATTACAACTGCTCAACAGTTTGCTGAATCTACTTCTGCTGCTTTGTGTTCTTTGAATACTAGAACTCTTGCATTAGAAACTCCTACGTTTGTTGCTGCTTGTGTATCTGGGATTACTTCAGGTACTTCTACTCTAAGTCAAATCTTGACTGCTTATGGAACTAAAATATGCTCTATTAACACAAGTATAGATATGACAGGGGTTACAAATAATCCTTGTATTGCTTATGCATTTACTACTAAGCCTTCTACTACCGTAGTATCAGATTATATTAACTGGGTCACAACCAACATGTGTGGTATGTTCCAGACTTTAAATACAAGTATTGTTACTGTAACTACTGCAGCAGCTACCCTTAAGACTTATATCTCAGGAGGTAGTGCAGTTCCTGCATCTATTAACACTTCTTGTATCTCAGGAGGATCTGCTACAAGCACTTTGAGTGCAGCAGCTATCTTGTTTACTAGTCAGATCTGTGCAATCAACACTACTTTAGCTTCTATCCCTGCTTCTAGTTATGCTCTAACTTGGGCTACAAACTTTGGATCAACTCCTTACTATGGTTATACTTTTGGTTATACTAACAGTGCAGATACATTAGCTAATCAGTTAGGAAAGATTGTTTCTACTTTAGGTAGATTAAAACTTAAGTTAAACTCTAGTGACTTTGTTGCTACTAGTGATGCAGATGGATTAAATGTAGCTTTGGCTTCAGGAGTAAGATTTGCTTGTTCTCAATTGAGTACTTGTTCTATCTCTGCTTTATCTGATGTAACTACAAGTTCTCCTGCAACCTACCACACTTTGTTCTGGAATGGTTCTGAGTTTGTAAACAAAGAACTTATCTTTACTTCAACAGGAGGAACAGTAACAGTTACTCGTACTGATAACGTAGGTAATGTAACTATTAATTTAGAGTCTTCTGGATCAAGTGGAACAGCTACAGCTGCTACTTTGGTTGCAGGAACTTTGACCAATGCAGTAGTTGCTGCTTCGTTAAGATTCCCAAGTGGATCTTTACCTAGAGTATCTAAGTTTGGTAAAACAATAACAATTGTAGGAAGTTTGGCTGTTAATGCTACAGGTTCTTTTGCTTGGGCACATGGTCAATCTTTAATATTTGCAACAGTTCCTGCAGGATATCTTCCTTTATACCTTCCAGTATTTAACGTATTGATTCTTAAGTATACAACAACTTCAGGTACTAACTCGACTGTTGTGTATCAAGGTGTATGTTACATAAATGGTAGTGACTTAACGATAGAATTGAATAACCCAGCAAGTCCAATATCTTTGTCTGTTGGAGAATCTCTTGAGATATTTATCGGAGGAAATTCTTACGCAGCAATTTAATAAAAATCTTGGCAGGATTTTTTGGTTGGTTTTCCTGTCATCTTGCTAGTAGGAGCCTGCGAAAGTGGGCTCTTCTAGTTTTAAAATAACCCTTGACTTAAACTTAAAATTAAATTATATTTGTAATGAACCTTAAATTAACCCAAACTATATCCTGAGATGTACACAAATTCAGAATTAATCGGTAGAGTTAAGAGTGCTAACAAGTTTGTTAGTGACGATGACTTAATAACTGATCGTTATATTTATGGTTTATTAAAAACAAAAGCAGCTACTTTACTACGTAGAGAGATCAATTTGAGAAGGTTGCTTACTTCAGATAATGTTTATCAATCGTATGAGTGTGTACACTTGATTGAAGCTAAGGGATCAGAGTGTGATTTAAATTGTCCTATTCGTAGAACCAAATACAAACTACCAAACATAGATGAAGGTTTATATTCATATTTCATTCAGGGGGTATTCAATACTTCGAACTCAGAAGAACTTTTCCCCACGACTATTAGAGATTACATCAATCATACCCGCTTACGTTTTAAGACCCCTAAAAAGTACTACACCATTCGTAATGGATATTTGTATGTTTTAGACCCTGACGTAGAGTGTGTTAATATGTACGCTTACTTCACCGAGTCTATAGAGGACTTAGATGGTACAGAATGCATGAGTATGTATGATAAACAATTTAAGTTCCCAGGTTATCTAACAGACACATTAATTGAAATGTGTACTCAGTCATTGATGAACTATCAAAGAATCCCTCAAGACTTGGAAGATAACAACAGAGACGAACCCAACTAATTATGTCGAAAGACTTCATAAGAAAAAACCAGCAACCCAAAGTAAGACAAAAAGAGAAAGACACAGCTTCAGATACGAACTATGTCTGTCTTGGTGCTTACGAAATGTTCTTAAGAGAAACCAAACGTAAAGATATCACCTACAGAGAATTCTGTGGCATCCCTAAAAAGATACACTTAAAGCTTATGGAGAGATTGTTACGTGGTAGATACGCAATTAGATTTCCAAACTTAGGTTCCATTAAAGTTGTAAAGACAGAAAATGCAATTCCAAAAGCTAAACATACGATTATTAACTGGAAACTCTACCACGAAACTGGTGTCAAAGTGCCTTATAGAAACACACATACCAATGGTGCCGTCTATAAGTTTCACTTGTATCCTTACTATAAAAGGGTAGTACAGTTTGGCTTCTATGATTTAAGAGTGTCTAACAAACACAAAGCAGTACTAGCGCAAGCTATAAGAGAAAACAAAATAGACATACAGTCTTAAAATATAAAAACATGAATTACGATAACACTAACTTTATTTCATCTGAGCCCTTAATTGCGGAAGTAAAGCAAGAGTTAAAGTCGTACTTTGAGGCAGGTGCAATAAGTGAAGTGATGATTCCTACTTACATAGATCAATCACTTCGTAAGCTTAGAGTAATGGTCTTAAAACCAGAAGAATTGGTTTTGTCTTTTCACGATTACAAGTCAGAACTTCCTTGCGACTTTGGGCTACTAGACTATGCTATATACTATGACTCCGAGATCTTCTGGTCTCAAGGAGTTAACTCTGTTAGAGGTAGTTGGTACAAGTCTATTCAATGTACTAATGGTTGTACAGATTGCGGACTTAAAGAAGAGATGTATGAAACAGTATCTGTTGCTACTCCTGGCTTTAAGATTACAATGAAGCAACCTACTTGGATTAAGGTTTACTATGGATCGAAAGCTCTCTGTGTAGAGGACTGTCCTAACCTTAGTACTTCTTCAAATGATGTTATTCAAATTCATCCTAATAAAACTGTCACATCTACGTTTGAAACTGGTTGCATATACGTTAGATATTTCTCACGTCCAATGGACGATGATAACCTACCTATGGTTCCAGAAATTCTTGAAGTTGAAGAGTATATCAAGTCTTATCTTAAGTTTAAGTTTTTTGAACAACTTTGGCATTCAGTAGTAGACGAGAGTCAACGTCAGGTAGAAGCTAAGTTTCAGTACTACAGACAAGATCAACTAAACAAGTTGCAAGCAGCTAATGGTTACTTGTTAACTTATACCAAACAACAGATGGCAGATAACGTAGCTAAGATGCGTAATCGCTTTATCAAATACCATATTCAATAAGATTAATGGAGAATAAAATCAATCAGAATACTGCTGGGTTAAATTTAGATTCAGTTAACTACCAGATAAAGGAGAACATGATTACGTTTGCCTTAAATGCAAATGTTCAGTCTCATGATGGTAACTCAACTACCTATACTAACGAACCTTCTAGTCAGATTTGTTATGATTTTGTCAACTTGTATCCTGGATTTAAAATTACAGGAACATTAAGTATTACCGAACAATCTAAACTTATTGTCTTCTTAGCACACCCAGATGGACGTTCTTTGATTGGACAGGTTACTGACTTAGGAAAAGATTGTACTAGTCTGGTAGAAAGTGAAACAGATTGTGGTTGCATATCAGGTACTGTATTAGATAGTACAGTATTAAGTAGTTTAATTCCAATAGCTGGAACTGGAGAATGTCCTACAGGATATACCTTTAATAGTAAATCAGGTTTTTGTGAGAAATTAATTACTACTCCTATACAGGAAACTGTCACAAAAAAATCTGTTATTTCTTCGTGCAGAGATGCTGAACATGGAACTACACTTACTAGAATATACAAAGATACTTGGATTACTCAAACTCCTCCTACATATCATACTGTAGTAGAATCTAACTTAACTCAATCTTTTTGGTTTCCAGGGGGTAATTTTTCTTATATTAAACAAATTGGTATTCAAGCAGATATTGATAATACTAATAATCCGTGTGGAACTCAGGAAACTCTTGATTTTTTAGGATTTACTGAAACGATTTGTATTAGTGATACTAAACAATACTACTTAGGATTAGCTGCAGATGATTCTTTAAGGGTGTCTATTGATGGGAATATAGTTTTTGATTTTGACGCTTTAGATCCTGCTAAAAGCTTTGCAACACTTACGGACTTATGGGCAAGATATAATCTATTTCCTGTTAATATAAGCAAAGGCAGTCATCTTTTAAAATTTGAATATAAAAATAAACCTACTGGTGATCCAGGAAATAGAGGGATGTTTGCCTATGAACTATATGACATCTCCTTAGCACAGTTGACAGATCCAAACTTAACTAGAGTTATTTTACAAAATAGTCGAGTTTTAAGTAATGGTAAACCTATTACTTCTGAAATAAAAGCTCCAGGTCGTATACTACAGATAAGTTATACTGGAACTGCTACTGGAACTTTTACAATCGTAAGTGCAGTACCAAGTAGTACTTCTGGAACAGGAACTGATGCAGAATTTAAAATAGTTGTTAATGCGGGAGTTATTACTTCTCTAATACTTCAATACTCAGGTAAAGGTTACAAAACTGGAGATACTCTTATTATTTCTTCGGGAAGTGCTCTTAATGTAACCGTTACTGTAGTAGCTGCTTCAGGACAACAAGATTTTATTGAACTTTCCCAAGCATGTCCTGTAGGTTATACTTTATATGTAAACGAAGATTGTGTAGCTTCTTGTCAGAAGATAGATCAAAAAAGTGCAATATTTCCAGCAACTTCTGTAAATTGTTGTACTTTTACTCCTTTAGTTGTAGACAACTGTTGTGATTGTTCTGACTGTTACGAGTATTCTGTAGAAAGTATTTCTAAGTCTCCTTACATAGTAAATTATATAGACTGTTCTGGATTAGAGACTAACATTACTTTTCCTGCAGGACAAGTGGGAGTATTTAGGGCTAGAAAAGATAAGTACACATTAACTTCAGACACAGGTATTGTTTCTGAACGTTTTATATCTCAGGGAATTTGTGTACCTAAGTCTAGTAAGTGTTGTTTAGGCTTAAGTCCTGACTATCCTGTGTACTCTGAGTATCGTATTGACAACTGTAATACCAAAGTATATTTTATTGCTAAGAACATTAGTCCTAGATTCTTCTCATTGGAAGAACCTTATGGCAAAGATCAGTGCGGAGTATTGGCTGATTGTCTTTCTGATTCTTGTGAGAGACTAAAATTGTTTCCTGACTTCTGTCAAGCAGACATATATCCTACCTCAATTAACTCAGGTGGATCATTAAAGGGAGGAGTTTATTCCTTCTCTATTGCTTATGCAGATGAGAATGGAAAAGAACTTACTGACTATGTAGATTTTTGTAATCCTATTCCAATTTTTGAGAGGTACATTACAGAACAAACTGAGTATGTAACTTCTAAATCTATTAGAGTTACTATAGAACACAGTACTGCTATCTTTGATTACTTTAACTTAGTAGTAGCTGAAAACATAAATGAAGTAACTACATACCAACTAGTAGGTACTTACAGAGTTAATCAGACTACTAACAAAGATTCTTTAATCTATACAGGAGAATACACTTCTACGTTCTCTTCTATTGTTCCTCTTATTCGCAGTCCTCATTATACTAGTGCAGGAATTATTGATAAGCAAACTGACATGTTAATGCTAGGAGACTTAACAGAAACTCCTAAATATAATTTTCAGTTACTTGCAAACAATATTAAGTTACGTTGGGAAACAGTGGAGATGCCTGCTGATAGTAAGTTTGATTACTCTAATCCAGAGATTGCATACTTCTTCCGTACATATCAAAGAGATGAAGTTTATCCATTTGGTATTAAGTTTAGATTAAAGAACGGAAAGTATACAGATGTATTCCATATTCCAGGAAGAGTTGCTTCTGGTTCTGATACAAATACTTTATCTAAGGGATCTAGTTTAGACGTATTTACTGTTCCCAATGATTGTATTGTAGAAAAAGATCTACCTACCTGGAAAGTATATAACACAGCTACTGCAGGTCTTACACCTCCTAGTAATGAACCTTCTATACAAGAAGCTCAGTACAGTTGTAAGATCACTGTCAAAGACTCAGGAGAGTTTGCTTACTGGGAGTCTACTGAGACTTATCCTTGTTACACAGAAGTATGGGGAGCACTAGCTGAACAACCTATAAGATTTCATAAGTTTCCTGAGAATGCAATTTCTCACATACATGCAGACAGTAAAGATTTAATTTACCCTATTGGAGTACGTATTCTTGAGAGTTTGTTTGAAGCAGACTTAAATACATTTACAGTATACGATCCTTTAAACACTTATGGTAATAATCAGATTCCTGTTAAGGAACTTATCTGTGGTTATGAATTAGTAAGGGGTAATCGTGTAAACAATAAATCAGTTATTGCTAAAGGTCTTATTTACGATGTTGGAACTTTTGAAGATGTTAAATCAGGTAAGAAGTTTTACTATCCTAACTATCCTTACAATGATATCAGGGAAGATGGTTATATTAAGTCTAGTCCAGATTGGTACAACGCAGCAGACAGAGGAGAAAAGAATGACAACATCCCAGGAATGGGTCCTCACAAAGGATTTAACACTATTGGATCTAGATACACATTTCACTCACCTGACACACACTTCCAACTTCCTAAGATTGGAACAGAACTTAAAATAGAAACTCTAGAGTTTGGTAAAGTACAAGGAAAGTTTATTCCTGTATTAGATCATCCTCAATATAAGTTTTTAACCAAAGCTGACTACGGTTTGTCTGCTGTTTTAGCAGATGCACTTTCTTTAGCCTTTGAGACTACAGCTTCTGCAGTTGATCCTAATACTAAATTAAAAACAGATGGTCTTTCAATCCTAACCAACAATCAAATATTTATAGATTTAATTGAAAGACTTATTCCTAATACAAACTTTGCTTATCAGTTTAACTCAGTAGGTAAGTACACAAGTTTTAGACCTATCACTACTAGAGGCAACAGAAGACGTTTCTTAGATATTGGATTATACGCTAATGATAAGATAGTAGAATTAAACGATGATAAACCTTTACATAATCGCCTAAGAGAGACTTCAGTTTACCTTAAGACAAGTGCTGGTTTTTCTTATGAGTATCCTTTTATTCAAGATACTAGTCGTTATACAATAGGAGAAAATAATCTAGAAGACACTCCAGAAAAAGTAACAGAAAGCGATACAAGAGCTTACTATGCTTCTATTAAACGTGAGTTTCCAAATCAGTATGGACAGATAGAAAACATTAGATATGTATCTACAGGATACATTGTTGATGTAACTACAAGTTTAAATGGCACAGCAAAGATTCTTAAGAAGTATTATCCTGCATTTGGTGGAGATACTTATATTAATAAGTTTGCTCTTAAACGTAAACATTCTTTCTTTACTCGTAACTTAGCGAACCTTCCTGCTAAAGTAAATAATGTTCCTTTTGATTATTGGCTTTATCCTAACTTAGGATATCCTACGTATTATATAGGAGAGTCTCCTGAAGAAATAGATGCTGCAGTTGCTTCAAGTCTTGCTGTAGGAGTAGGAGCAGCATTAACTGCAGCCTTAGCTGCGTCACTTACAGGAGCAGCTAGTGGAGTAACACTTAATGCAGCTATCTCAGGAGCACTTGGTACTATCTACAGTTTATTTGTAAAGAAGAATAATCTAGATGCAGATCCTAATGGATTCTTCTATCAAAAAGGATTCTTCTACACAGCCTCTTACGGTATACCTGTATTCTATGTAGAGTCAGACATTAACGTAGACTTACGTCATGGAAGAAATGATCTAGAAGAAAACTTCTACCCTAACGTAGGAGATGGTATTCCTGATGATTGGTTGCATGAAGTAAACGTACCTATTAAGTTTGATAATTTCTACAGCTACAATGCTACTTACTCTGCACAGAACTTGAGTCCTAACTTTCCTTACAGATTAAAGTATCCTTCTTTAGAGTGTCTTACCTACCATCAGAACAGAGTTATCTATTCAGATCCTGCAAATGCTTCTAACTATCTTTCAGATGCTTGGAGAGTATTCCGTCCTGGTAATTTTTATGATTTTCCTAAACAAGGAGGTCGCTTAATAGATTTGAATGCAGGAGAGAACGAAAGAGTATATGCTAGATTTGAAAATACAACTAAAGTATACAACTCTCGTATTACCTTAAGCACTACTTCGCCTTATCAATTAGAGATTGGTAATGCAGAAATGTTCAAACAGAAACCTGTAGAACTCTCGAAGACAGATCTAGGTTACATAGGAACTCAGCACAAGGCTTATGTTAAGTGTGAGTATGGAACATTCTGGGTAGACGCTAAGCGTGGTCACATTTATCAAATTACAGGAGAAGGGTTTAACGAGATTAAAACAGAGAATAACTTTAACTGGTTTAAAAATAATTTACCTTTTAATATCCTTAAGGACTTTCCTGATGCAGACATAGATAATCCACAATCAGGATTAGGCATTGTAATGGGATGGGATGAAAGATATGAAAGAGTGTTTATTACTAAACTAGATTATCTAGCACGTAAAGATCTAGTGGGTATTATAACTTATGAGGATCGTAAATTTTATTACCAAGAAATAAACTTAAGAATAGAAGTTCAGTTAACTAATCCAACATACTTTGAGAATAAGTCTTGGACAGTAGCCTACTCTCCTAAACTTAAAAACTTTATTTCATTCTATTCTTTCCTTCCTAACTTCTTTGTTCCTTTGTTAGGTCACTTTCAAACTATCATTAATACAGGAACAGGTTCAAGTATTTGGAATCATAATTTGTCTGTTTATACTTACCAGACTTACTACGGAATTTTGTATCCTTACATACTAGAGTATAATGTAAATTCATTCCCTCAAGTATCTACAGTTAACTCTGTTACTTTGATGCAAGACATCCAAGAATACTATTCTGATTACGAGTACTACTCTTTGTCTACCGCAAACAAAAAGAATTTAGCAAACTTTACTAAAGCGATTATCTACAACAAAGAACAGTCTTCTGGTATTATTAAATTAATTCCTGAAGAGTTCGGTAACACTAGACAGAAGATAACCTATCCTAGAATGACAGCAACAGGCATAGAAGCGCTTATCTCTCGCAGAGAACAGCTTTATACCTTTAATGGATTTTGGAACGTTGCAGCGCAAGGAAATGGACAACCACTTTGGTCAACTCAGTGGGGAGACTTAGTTACTCAATACCCAATAGACAAAGTACCAAACACTAAGAGTGTAAGACCTGTGTCTGTATCTTACCAGAAGAATAAAATTAAATCAGACTTTGCTAAGGTAAGACTTATACAAGATGCTTACTCTAGATTTAAATTTATTAACACCATTCAAATAACACAAACCAATCCATAATTAAACCAAAACCAAACCATGAGCAACTTCAACATGAAAGAAAAAGAATTATTCACAACAATTAAGCCTGAGATCTTTATCGGCCAATTGTTCCAGTCACGTGATATGATGCACTTGACTCACCTACAGACTACTTCGTTTGCAGAACACAAAGCATTGAATGGGTACTATGATGGTATTCTTGGCCTTACTGATTCTCTTACTGAAACTTACTTTGGTACAATTGGAAAACGTCTTAATGTTAAGATCCCTGCATCCGAATACATGAACTCTAAAACTCATTTAACTTACATGAAAGACTATGTATTCAAACACAGAGGAGTATTAGGTATGGAGAACACTCACATTCAAAACATCATTGATGAGATCATTGGTCTTATTACTGAAACTCTTTACTTATTAACACTAACTTAAAATAAAATATATGGGTCGTTTAAAAGATTCTTACATGGGCTGCATGGAATGCGGTGGTAAGAAAATGAAATCAGGGGGTAATTGGATCAAAGGTGCTATTAAGAAGCCAGGATCTTTTACTGCCCAAGCTAAGAAGGCTGGTATGTCTGTACCTGCATTCCGTAATAAAGTGCTTAGCAATAAAGGTGCTTACTCTTCTACTACTGTTAAGAGAGCTAACCTAGCTAAGACTCTTTCTAAAATGAAAAAGTAATGGTTGTCCCAGGGGTTAACGGTTCTATAATTGCAAATTCTAATGCACCTACAGGTTCAAGACTTAAGGGTGCATATAAGAATTCTAAGAAACGTAAGATGGATGATGGGGGATGGGCTAACTGGACTCCCAATACAGGAAAACCTTACTTAAGAACTAGTCCTGCAGGTAATACAGGTTACTCAGACAATACTAAAGTAAGTAGCCCTGACCTAAACAATAGAAAAGCAGCAGAAGCTGCTCAGTATGCAAGAAAGGTAGGAAGTATCACTCAAGGTACAGTTAAATCAAATTATGAGAAAGCAAAAGAAGCTAGTTCTTTTGTATCTCAAGCAGAACAACGTAAAGGTTCTGCTGATCCATTAGATCATGTATTAGATATGGTTAATCCCGCTTCACTTGCATTTGCAGCAACTGATTTAGTAGGTAATACAGGATCTGCTGTATCTAATGCTGCACAAGGTAATTTTAAAGAAGCTGGAAGCAATTTGTTAAATGCTGGGATTAATGCACTCCAAGTTATACCAGCTGCTTCAGAATTACGTGGACCATTAAAATCCGCTAGTAAATATCTTACTACTAATACAGCATTAAAAAATACATACAAATACAATCCTTTAGCATTTAAACCTAATCCTGAATCTTATTATAGAGTGATGCCAGATGCAGGTGCTGAAGATTTAATTAATTCTGGATTTGTAAGACCTGCAGAAGGTTCTCCTACATCTTATTTTAATAAAGGAGTACCTCTTGATATAAGAAGAGCAAAAACTTTTGGAACTAATACTCGTGAAGCTTATCATGGTTATAAGGGACCATATATGGTAGAATCAAATAATCCAAAAGCATTTGATCCCTGGCTTCAGTTTCCTGAACCTAGTTTAAAATTTTATCAAACAAAAGCTCCTATTCCCTCTAGTGATATTAAATTATACAAAGAAGATTGGTTACAAGGATATAAACAAATTAAAAAACCAGGATTAAAAAAAGGAGGAGAGATAGATAATGATGATGATAAAGACATGGTTAACGGAGTAGCAAGTATTCTACGTAGGGTAAAAGACCCTAAGAATAGATTGCAATTAGCTAATCAGTTATCAAAACAATTTAATAGAGAAAAGGTAAAGTATGACTTAGCTTCTTTTTTAAATAAATCAAAAGTAAAAAAATGAAACAGATGATAAAACGCAAAGATGGATCTTACTCACAACGTGGATTGTGGGATAACATCCGTGCTAAGAGAGGTTCTGGAAAGAAGCCTACTCCAGAGATGCTTAAGCAAGAACGTAAGATTAAACGTGAAATGGCTGAGGGCGGTAAGATGCCTACAGCTGTTGCTAAAGCAAGATTCGTAGCAGCCAACTCAGGAAATGTATCTGAAGCTAGACAAGATGCTTCCAAGTACGGATATAAGTTTATGGCTGGGGGTAGACTGAAGATGGCTTACATGGCTAAAGGAGGAAACATTGCTAAGACTACTAAAGGTCCAGGAGCAAACTATCGCCCTACTAAGTCAGGAGCAGGTATGACTCAAAAAGGAGTTATGGCTTATCGTAGAGCTAACCCTGGATCTAAACTAAGTACAGCAGTAACAGGTAAGGTTAAAGCAGGCAGCAAAGCAGCTGGTCGTAGAAAATCTTATTGTGCTCGTTCATTAGGACAGTTACGTGGATCTAAACAATCTACACAGAATGATCCTAACAGCAGAATACGTCAAGCACGTAGACGCTGGAAATGTTAAACTAAAATAAACTAAAACTAAATACATGGCAGCTAAAGCATCTAAATCAAATACATCTTCATCTTCAAAGTTTACAGTTAAACCTAAGGTAAGAAGAAAGGGAGTTGTAGCAAAGACTAAAGCATCTAAGCTAAAGTCTAGCAAAAATTATCTCAAGAAAAAAGTTGGGCAAGGAAAGTAATGATAGTCTACAAAGCAACTAACCTAATTAATGGTAAAGTATATGTAGGTTATACAACTAAGACTTTAGATCAAAGAATTAAAACTCATTTAAATAAAGCAAACTGTTTAACTCAAAAACACTACACTCAAGCTTTTAAATTAGCTTTAAGAAAATATGGTGTAGAAAGTTTTTTTTGGGAGGAACTTGTTGTATGTACTACTAAAGAAGAGGCGTGTGAAAAAGAGAAAGAATTTATAGCTAAATATAATTGTATTGCTCCATTAGGGTATAACATGACTTTTGGAGGAGAGGGAGGAATACAGTCAGAAGAAGTAAAAATTAAAATATCAAACTCTCTCAAACTTCGTTACTTAAGTAATCCTGAGTTGTGGACTAACAGTGTTTTAGTTAATGCAGATACAGAACAGAGAAAGTTATATGCAAAGAAAGCAGTTGCTACTAAAGTAAAGAATGGGTTTAAATACAAAACAGGATTCACTAGATCTATAGAATCTAGAGAAAAGATGAAAAGTACTAAAAGAGAAAAAAATGCTTGTACTTGGTATAACTTTAAGACAAAAACTTTTGTAATAGCAGCAGTTCCAGATATGGGTGAACTTACGGGATTATCTGTTGGAACATTTAATCATCTAAAACATGACAGAATTCATATTACTAAATGTGGGTGGCTATACGTTCCAAAAGAATCTTCTTACATAGAATTAGAAAAATCAGTAAAAAAGGGTTGAGAAATCAACCCTTGCTTTTTTATCTTAATCTTGTATATTTGTATAACTGGCTTAAACTCAAGCAGTTATTAACTTTCTATGTTAATAACATAAATAATTAAAACATGTTACGATACTCGCTTTACAAAAAATTTGGCACTGGGGGATCAAATGATACTCCTAATGAAGAAGGCATTAGTATACCTACTGTAGAAGACTTGAATGCAGTAATGCAAAAAGAGTTTGCTCAACCTAATCCGTCTACACTAGGTAAACCCTTTGCTCCTAAGGGAAGTTATAGGAGTTCTTTAATGCCTGAAGGTACAATTACTTCAGAAGGAACTACTTATGAGCCTGGAACATTTAACGATGCTTCTAAAACTCTTAATTTTCTTTATAGTAATACAGGTACTAAGGCAAATGAAGGTCAGCCTAAGCCTGAAGGCAACCAAGATAACCAAACAAGAGACGCAATCTCTTTAGGACTTCTAGGATTAGATGCAGGACTTGCATACAATCAAGACCTAAAGAATGAACGTACTCTTAACGAATCAATACAACAAAGAAATTCTAAACCTCGTTCTGATGTCAACTATCAATATGGTCGTACAACAAGTGGTGGTACAGAGTTTCAACCTACAATAAAAGTAGAAATGGGTGCACAAATAAAAAAACGTTATGCTTCTAATGGAGCAAATGATGTAGAGATTGAAGGTGGAGAATTTATCCAACTTCCAAACTTTGAAACAGAAATGGCTACAGGCCCTTCTCACTCTAATGGGGGGATACCTACAAACCTTCCTGATCAAACTAAAGTATACTCTAACAATCTAAAGCCAGAAGGTTCTAAGAAGACCTTTGCTCAGATTGCTAAGAACTACGACATTACTTCTTACAAGAAGACAATGGATAATCCTTTTGCTAAGCAGGTTGATAAAGACACTGCTAGTATTATGATGCAACGTAATCAAAAAATACTTGATGATTTATTTAATGATCAACAGGCTCTTAATGGAAATTCTAACGGAGAGATGGAAGCAAAGAATGGAGCAAGCATTAACAATGCAGGCTTCAAAGCACTTCCTCAAAGTGTGCAAGATAAAATACTTGCAGAAATGCAGTACGGAGGATACGCTAAAAGAGAACAAGGAATGTTACCTATGGCAGTTGATGGAGTACAAATAGAAGATATAACTAACCCTTACGAAAAAGGAAACTTTCCTCCTAAGTCGGTTTATCCTTATGATCCAAAGAAGGCTGCTATGCCTGCATATACAGCAGACGAAACTACATTTTTAACAGGTATGGATTCTAGGTTGTCTCCTAGTCAAGAGATGGTTCCTGGAATACAACCAGGATCTACTAGTGGTGTTTATGGAGATCAATCTAATATGGATGTTTTTAATAGGAACTATGATTGGTATCTTAAAGATCTAGCTGCTAAAGGAGAGACTTACGATCCTAAAAGAAAAGGAGATTCTTACAAAGCACAGGTTGCTTTTAATGAAGAAGCGTATAACAGATTTAGAAAACAAGGCTTAGGAGAAGAAGACGCACGTAAAAGAGTAAACGAGATTGGCTTTGATGTTAAAACAGGATTACAAAACTCGTTAGATGACAAGTTAGGAAAGTATACAGCAACACGTATACTACCTGATGGAACTCCTGTTACTCCTGTTACTCCAACAGGTACTTCAGGTATACCTCCAGGTACAACCCCAGAGAAAGGTAAAAGTACGACTCCTAATACAGAACCTAGTAAAGAACCTACAAAAGATCCTGTTACAGGTAGAACTTTTACAGGAGTAGGAGAACCTAATAAAGGAAAGTATATTCCAGGACAGTTTCCTTTGTATCAAGCTATTCCAGAAGCTATGGGACTTGCTCAGTCACAAGAAATTTATCCATATGCTATTCCTGAGATAGATGCTCCTTATCTTCGTCCTCAGACTTTGAACATTCAAAGCGAGTTACAAGATATTGACAGTATGGCAACAGCAACTCAGAGAGCAGGTGGAGATCCATTAACTACTTATATAGCAGGACTAGATGCTAAACAAAGAGCATTTGGTGCTAAGCAAAACTACGATGCAAATGCACGTGCTGCTGCAGATCAAGCTAATGCTTCATCACAGTTTAATGCTGATCGAGTTAACATGACTGCTTTTGATCAAGTTTATAATACTCAAATAGCTAATGCAAGAGATGCTCAGTCTTACGAAAAGAATAAACAAGTCAATAGTTTAGTTAATAAGAAAGCTCAGTTTACTCAAGAAGAAAATAAAAAATCTGCTTACATTAACAACTTAATTGAGAACTATGATGTTGACTCTAAGGGTAACTTTACTTTGAAACCAGGCAAGAATCCAATTATAAACAATACACCTAGTAAAAACGTAGATGCCTCTACTACAGCTATTTCTCCAACCAAAGCTAAAACTAAAGGTAAGAACGGAATGTATAAAAAATCTAAATATTAAACCATGCCAATTTCAGCTAACCATAACAGATTTGCAGACTCCCAGTACATATCTGCTTTACCTGCAGATGATCTTATTAACTTAGCAGTTAAGAAGCAAGAGATGTACACTGAGGGACTTACTAAAGTTCAACAGAGTGTAGACGCTTACGGACAACTCAGAAACAATATCAAGACTGACGTAGAACGTGAGTACTTTGATAAGACAATGGACAACCTAGTAAAGACTATTAACAGTAGTGCTGGATTAGACTTTTCTATGAAGGGTAATGTACAAGCAGTCCTAAACATAGGTAAACCTTTAGAAAGAGATGAGTATATTACTACAGCTATCTCTAACGGTAATGAGATTACTCGTAGACAAGAAACTTTAGGTAAACTTAAATCTGATGAAAGAAGTGCTGCTAACGATGCTGACTACTTTGAGGATGTACAAGACTACATGAAGAGTGGTAAACTAGGATACAAACTAGGAAGTAAAGAATATACTCCATACATTGATATCTCAAAAGAAATCAATGAGCGTATGAAGGGGGCTAAAGAAAATGGTACGGTAGATATTATGATGGATGGTAAGTACATTAAAACAGAATCTACAAAAGGTTTAACTAACAATCAAGTTGCTGCAAAAATTAGAGCAGGACTAGGAGGTAAAGAATACAACCAACTTCGTATAGATGCAATGTATGACCTCAAACAACGAGGAGTAGAACAAGGACATGCTGAAGTAGTTAATTATTATGCTAATCTTAAACAAACAAGTGAAGCTATTCTATTACAAAGCCAAAACAATCTTAAAGCGGCACAGGATACTTATGCTAAAACACCTACAGAAAGTGCAAGACTAGACCTTGAGGCTGTTAGAGGGCCTTTAGAAGAAGCAAGAGTTCAAGTAGAAGTAGCTAATAAGAACTTAACTAAAGTATCTGATCCAGCTAACTTTAATCCTAATCAATATGTTAACTTGTTTACGGATAAGTTTATCTCTAATCAGTCTAATGCATATGTTTACAAACAGGTAGAAGCAAAAATTGAAGCCGATCCTTACGGTACAATTGAAGCAAATTCAAGAAAAGCAATGAACTTGGCTGCTTATAATAGTCAATTACGTATGCAAGAGAATGAACAAAAATCAAATTTAACTTCAGCTAAACTTCCTGCAGATGCTCGTGTTATTTCTGGTCAAGACGTCTATGACTTAGGAGGTGATCCAACTAAACTGATGGATGCAATAGTACAGAACTCTTCTAAAGCAGATCCTAAAATAGGAACTGATATAACAGAAGCTAAAGCTTTATTAGAAAAAGCAGCTATCTCTACTAATCAAGGAAGAGCAGATATTCAAAAAGCTATTACTTCGTTAAGAGCTTCTTATAATACTCTTTTGGAAGATCACGATGTGCAAGATAAAGCTTTAGATGGTCTTATAAGAAAGACTCAAGCAATACTTTCAGGATACAATAACTATGAAAATAAACTTGCAGCTAAAGATAGTAAGTTTAAAAAGGGTGAATTCCAAGAAGTTAATTATGGTAAAGGAACTATGCCAGTAGATGAATACTTTAAATTACCTTTTATGCAGTTATTGCAATCCGACCAAACTCAGATATACTCAAGGGCTCAAAGATCTACTAGTACCAATGATTGGATGAATGGTATGCCTATAGATAATCCTCCAACAACACCATAAAATCCTAACTAATGCCTATAGAACCTGTATATAATGTACCTCCTAAGAGTGGGATACTAACTAGTCGGACAGTAAAATTAGGAGATACTGAAGCGTCTAGAGGATTGGTTGATGCTGATATTAGTGCTAGAAATACTCAAGCACAAGTAGCTCAGATTAATCAACAAAAAGAAGCTATTAAATTAAAAGCAGCTAATGATGCTAAGATTGATGGAGCATTGACAACTGCAGCACAAGTTAATTTAGAAAGTGCAGGAGCATTAAGACCAGGAATTCTATTTGCTCTTCCAAGTGCTAAAGGAACAATGGGTCCTCAGTTGACTACAGAGTATCAGCTAGTTAACCAAGAGAAAAATAGATCTAAGCAAATTCTTACAGAAAGCTTTGCAGAGAAAGATCCTATCTCAGAAGAGTTAGATAAAAAACTAGGTCAAGTAGAAGATGAATTGAATGCTTTTACTTCTAGAAAACAACAAGGTTCTGCTATTACTAGTGTAGGAGCAGAAGCAGGAGGAGGAGCAGGAGGATTTTTACAAGACTTTATTGCAGAGAAGGCTTTAGGACAAGACACTAGTTTAAATAAAGAACAAGAATTAAAGAATACTATTGCTAATCTTAAACAGAGTCAAGCAACTATAAACTCTTTTAAATCCGATCTACAACTAAAGAAATTCACTACAGATTATCTGACTGAGTTAAAAGGACAAGGTAAGAAGTTTGGAGAACAAGAAGCAGCAACTCTAATGCAGAAAGCAAAAGAGATTACAGCAAACCAAAGACATCTTACTAGAGGAGACGATTTGTATGATGACAACACATACAATACTTATATAAAAGACTTTCAGGGAAAGAATGATTTCTTTGACTGGAGACATACAGACATAAGTTTAGGTAATGCAATAAACTCTGTTTACAATCAAGTAAAATCTGCACAAGGTCCTGAGAGAGAAGAGTTAGTAGGAGTTCTTAACCAATTACAAGGTTATAGTAAAAGACATGAAGGTTCTAACAAAGACGCTTACGATCATTACTACGGGGGATCAAAACAATACTACAAAGAGAATACTCCTTGGAAAACTTATTTAGGTAACCAAATTGGAGGAGGAGTTGGAGAAGGATTATACAATGCTTTAGGTACAATAGTTAGTACTTCTCAAGATCTACTAGGATACCACTCTGCTGCATTTGCTTCTAGACAAGGTAAGGATAAATACTTTTCAGCTGACATGCTTCAAGCAGACTTAGATGGAGATGGTAGGATTACAGAAAGAGACCAAGACATTAATGGTCAATATCAGTACATTGGAAAAAATGTTACTTATATAAAAGCAGGAGATGGACCAGATAAAAAAGGAAGGGGTGATATAGGTTTTATTGGTCAATCTGTTTTAGGAGCTTCCGTAAGGACTCTTGCAGAAATGGCACCTACTTTATTACTTACTAGAGGTATGATGGCAGCAGGTGCTGGCATGCGAATAGCAACCTTTGCTCCAGTTGCTTTAACTTCTACTATTCGTTCTTATGAAGAGAATAGAAAGTTCTTTAAAGACAAAGGAACTGCAGCGTTAGTAAGTTCTGTTCAGGGAATTATTGAAGGAGCAACTGAATCTATTGTTCCAGACATTAGTTACTTTATGGGTAACAAGTCTCTAGGAACAAAAGCTTTAAACAATAGTAGTAGAAAATACTTTACAGCTCAAACCTTAGTTCCTGAGTTTACAACACTTTCTAATGCAGGTAAAAACTTTCTTTTAGGAACAGTCTATGCAGGAAAAGCTTTAGGTAAACAAACTTTACAAGAAGGTGCTGAAGAAGAACTTTCCATGTTTGCTAATTATATCTTAGATAAACAACTTGAAACAAAAGATGATCTTTATGGAAAGAGAGAACAAGAGTTGGATGATAGCAGTGTAGAAGGATTCTTTAAGTCAGTAGCAAAAACATTTGTAGAATCTGCAGCTGCAGGATTACTTATGTCTGGTACTGCTATAGGAAGTTCTCGTACAGAGGATAGGAACTATATGCGATTTAACATTGCAAATAATCCTGATCAGTTTAAGGCAGAACTAAAAAGCCAACTAGAAGCAAAGAAGATTACACAAGATCAATATAATAAAGGAATCTTGGAGACAGGTCGCTTAAGTCAATTACAAGAACAAGCGACAAGTACTATGATGAATCTAGTAGACTCAGAAAATCTATTAGAAGATCATGACAAACAATACGAATACTTTTCTAAATTACTAACTAGAGATGATCTATTAACTAAAGTAGATTATAATGCTTTGTCTGAAACAGAAAAAGCAGAATACGTTAAGAAAGTAGAGACTGTAGAAAAAGAGATAGATAGCTTTGAAAATTCAGCAAGACAGTATGCAAACATGCCTAAAGAAGAGAAAGAAGGCATACTGGCTAAAATGTTTCAGAAGAATCTTGAAACTGTAAAGAACACAAATAATCCTGCAGTACTTTCAGAAAACTTAGAAGCTATTACAGACGCAATTGAGATAGGAGAAAAGACAGGTAAAGGTTCTCAAGTAGTAATATCAGGAAGACAACAAGTAAGAGAAGCTTTAGTAGGACAGATAGAAAGACTTCAAACTGTAGAGGATAATGGGAACACTGTATATGAGAATCAATTATTAAATACTCCTATAGAATCTGCTGGAGAGTCTATGCAGATAAGTAATGCTGTTAAGTTAGAAAACCTATTGACTCAAAATAAAAACTTAGTCAGCCCTGCAGTAAGACAACAGTTACTTGGTAAGATTGCTCAGGCTTCTAGTGTTGCAAGAGAAAGACTTAATAGCCTTTCTAAGAAAGAACAGAAGAAAGTTATTGCTAGAGAATTAGCAAGAGTAGAATTAATATACCCTGGTACTGCTTTTAATAAAGAAAGATTAAAGACATTATTTGGTCAAGACTTAACTCAAGAAGAACACTCAGAAGTAATACAACAAGCTTCAGTTATAACTGCTAGAGAGAAGGAAACTCTTAAAGACGAAGACATATTACAACCTCAAGACGAGGATATAACATTAAACTCTTTACTTAAATCTATTGAAGCTGCTCCTGCAGAGATTCAAGTAGAGAATGAGATGGGTAATGTAGAAACAAAAAGAAATGAAGAAAGAGTTACTAGAGAGCGTAGAGCTGTTATGTCTATTCCTAGAGCTAAATCTAAAGAACAAGCAAGAGGTAGAGTTAAAGCTATCTTTAAGATACTAGGTTATGATACTGAACAAATAAATAAAGCTTTAGAAGATCTTAACAAAGTATTTGATAATCAAGAAGTTACAAGTCCAGGTGAAATCTATGAAGGATTTCTTCGCTTCCTTGATTCAAACTTATTACGTTCTTTACCTGATAGAGCTATTACAACTTCAGAAGATGTATTAGCTGAAGAACCTATAGTAACAGAAACAGTAACTACTCCTACATCTACAGATGCTGTAGCTGATATAGAAAAAAGAAGACAAGAAGAGTTAAACAGAGAGGTGTATGGATATAATTATGAAGTAAACTATAGACCAGATGTAGCAGCAGAATATGATACAGTCTTACAAGACTGGATTGACACTCCTAGTTATGCAGAAAGCAGAGAAAGAAATATTGAAGCAAAAAGAAAATATCTAGAAATCAATGCTAAGTATGATGCGGAATTAGCTGCTTTAGGACAGACTAGCACTACAATATCTGAAGAGGATGCTTTATTTGGAACTAATGAAGAGATTGATGCTCGTAGAGGAGCAACAGAAGTTGTTGTACAAGGTCCTACAATAGATGCAGCAGATGAAGTAATAACTGAAACTCCTATTCCTGTAGTGGATCCATTAGATGGTTTAGAAGTAGTTGCTGCAAAGAGTATAGACTCTCCTAATCTAGTAGCAACTATTCCTACGGTATTTACAAATAGTAATGCAGTAGTACAAAGTTCTATTATGAGAACGATCAGTCAATCCTTAGAGTCTTTTAATTTAAAGTTAGTAGATATGTTCTCTTTTATAAGAGAGACTTTAGGAGAGTCAGCTATGCCTACCTTAGAGAAGATCTATAATAATGTAACAGAGGCGCTTAAAACAAACGACACAGAAACTATTGCTAGACTTAAAGAAGAGTACTTAGCTGTATTCAGTGGTAGTACATTTGCTAATGAGCAGTTAGAATATATCTGGAAAACACAATACGTAAACGGAAAACCTGATGCTTCCATTCCTTTCCAAGACTTAGCTTATGTTACCAATGGACAGTTTGCTACAGCATATCAAGGAGACGAAGTAATTGTTACTGCAGTAAAAAAAGAGACAGGAGAAGTGTTTACTTATAATGCAACTGTAACAGGCAAAGTAAATGAATCAAACCAAATCGAAGTAAAGACTCGTAACGGTAATATAGTTTATATTAAGAAGAGCAACCTTCAAACTATTGCTCCTAGAACAATAAGTGTAAGAGCAAACTTTAATCAAACTAACTCTATTATGATGACTGCAGTAGATAGAACTACTGGAGAAATTGCTAAGTTTAATTCTAATGGAGAAAGAGATGCTCAAGGAGATACACAGTTAAATACATTTGTTCCTCAAGCAAACCCAACAATGATTGAAGTAAGAAAGAGTCTTGCTTCAGGTCAACCTGTTGCTCACACTCTTCCTATACACGCAGGAGCAAGAATCAATAGTGCTTTTGCTTATGAAAAAGGAAAGACTTCTGTTTACTTAACAGCTTCGGTTACAGGAATTAATACTGATATACAAACAGTAGCACCTATAGTAGATGTAGAAAACATTCCAATAGAGCAAGCTCCTACTGCAGAAATTATTAAAGAAACAGAAGCAAAAATAAAAAGAAAAGACTTATTTGATGGAGTAGGAGAATTTTCTAGAATACTAGGGAATAGCGGAGTAGATTCTGTACCAGTATCTCACTCCGAAAATAATGGGATAGAATTGGTTCAGTATGCAAATCCAAAAACTGGATCAGTCGATGTAATTGTTACGGGTACTTCTGATAATGACTTTGTTGGGTTCTATCGTATTTACGAAGATGGGAAGCCCACAAATAAATGGAGTTCAAAGTTTGAAAACCAATCTAGAAATAAAGAAAACTTTAAGACTATGATGGGCAGCGTGCAGGCTATATTACCAGAGGGGCATGAATACACAGAGAAAGCTTCTATTTCTACGGATGGATTAAGAGTATGGAATCAGCAATTAGCTCGTGGATATGAATTGCAATACGATGAAAGTGGTAAACTAAAAACAAATTTAGTAGCCATTAATGGGGATGCTATTCAAAACGAATTAGGCATACCTGTAGAGAAGGGAAATTTTGAAAATATAAAAGTAAAAACAAAAGAAGAATATGAGATAGCCAAGAAAGCTTTGTTACCTTATATGGAAAAATTTGGGTTAAACGAAAGTAATATTAATTGGTACACTGGTACTATTAAAATTGACTTACCTGTATTAAAAAAATCTTCACAACCTATAGATGCTAAAGCTGATATAGAAAAAAGAAGACAAGAAGAGTTAATTATTCCTAATACAAATGTTTCTTTGTATGACAGTGTTAAAAAACTAGAAAAAGGTATTGAAGGTATTACAAACAAAATAACTGAATTAGAAAAGAAAGGTAAAGGTATTATTGCTAATCAAATAACAGGAGTTACATCTCTTTCTGGACTAGCAACCGACAGGAAAAGATTAAAAGACATTCGTGAAAAAGAGTTGCAGAAAATAGACAAAATCAATGCTAAGTACGATGCAGAACTAGCTGCTTTAGGACAACCAGCATTTGAACCAGAAGTAACTACTAACTTAAGTAAAGATGAATTAGCTATTCTTTCTTTTGATACTAGTCAGATAGACAATCTAGAGATTTCTGAAAATTCTATAAATCAAAGTGATGCGAAAGAGATAGAGGATGCAGCAAGCTGTAAACTATAATAATTAAGTTTTAAAAGTATCAAACTAAAGTATATTTGTAAAGATGGCAAAAATAAACTGTCCTGATAGGGGTAATAAAGATTTCTTAGATTTAAGTAATGCACTAGGCAGTGATGCTTTAGCTAAATTTATATGGTATAAGAATGGCAACCTTCCTTTAAATCAAACAGAGGACGCAGAGGGAAACATTGTACTTAGTGAAGTATATGATCGTATACTAAATGAAGTTGCAGAAGGTAATGAGGCACAAGCTTTAGCTATGGTCTCTACTATGTATCTTCCTAATTTCCAAGAAAAGTATAGAGAGGAAGATCCAGCCTTTACAGTTGACTACATCAAACAGGAAGTACAAGATCGTCAAGACAGAGCAGCTAAGAGACAAGGACAACTTATAGAAGAGAAGATAATTCCAGGTACAAAAACTCTTTATATTCAAACACCTGAAGGAGACATTATATACACTCAAGAAGAGGGTAAGGAAATCTTTGACAGCTTAGAGTATTTATTGGCTACAAAGAAAAGTTGGAAAAGTACTGTTGACGCTTTGAAAGAAAGATTTGAAGACATTAGAACTAAAGTAAAAAACTCTACTGTAGATCCTAATGTTATAGTTACACCCCAAGATACTCTAGTAGGAAAGAATCTTGTTAACATTCTAAAGAACTGGCCTCAAGTAAAAGCTTGGTATCTAAGTCAAGAATCTGTATTTGGATTAGAAGCAATAGATGATGAGGTTAATCAAGAAGTAGGCAATAAGATTTACAATAAGAATGCGCATGACTCAAGTCAGATGGATTTGGCTTCATCCCAAGTTATCAAACTAGTACAAGCTTTACCTAAGTACAATAAACTAACTACACAAGATAGAAAAGATATTAAGTCAGGTAAGAAAAGTATATCTGACTTTCAAGTAATAAGTAACATTACTGGATTTCCTGTAGTAGGAAACTTCTCTACTAACTGGAATGTACTTACTTCAAGTCTATCAGGAATAACTGAATACCCTAAAATTCTTGCAGAGTTAGCGGTAGTAGCACAAGAGTACCCACAGTTTAATGATATGGTTTCTTTGCTTCCTGAAGAGGATGTACAAGACGTAGACTTAAACACAGCAAACTTTGTAGCTTCTTTTGTACAGACAGTCTCTATGCCAGAAATTCTTGCATATCAACTATCTGTTAAAAAACTTACAGGTTCTACTGAATCAAGTAACTTAGTTAGTAAAGTATTCCAACTAGGTACTAGAACAACTGATAACTTAGTTAGGTACTTTGATGAGGATTACTTTAAGTCTAATCCTAAGTACGGAACTGTTAATGACAAAGGTGAGACAGTTTTAAATGTACCTAAGTTATTAGAGGATTTTAGTTACATAAAGAACATCAAACAATTCTTTGCAGGACGTAATAAACTTACAAACGAGAAGGGAGATTATACTCCAGAAGGCAAAGAGTTATTACAAGGGATACATAAGTTCTACAATGCCTTAGGTATTATTCCTACTAATGCACTTTACCAAAAAGATAAGAAAGCGCTTTACGACTTTTTATCTGATACTACTTTTACTGTAAGAGAACTGTATGACAAATTAGAAGAAAGTATAGATAACACTTCTATTACTCAACCTTTACAATTTTTAGGTAAGTCACAGGGACCAGGTAAAGCACTAGGACCTAAGTTTGATGCTATTAATGCAGTTGTAGGATACTATGGTAAATTTGAAAGAGAGTTTGCTTCAGGTTCTTACTTTAACTCTGAAGATAAACTTCAGTATAATAGAGTACAGTACTTCTACCTTACTCAAGTAACTAATGCTTTAAACTCTGTAAAGAGTTATAACGAACTTATAGCTAAGCCAGAGTTTGCTCACCTTGATGTTAGATTGAATCCTAACATTATAGGATCTCTTTGGTTAGAAAAAATGTTTGGTATTACTGTTAAGGATAAAACCTTACCTCAGTTATACAAAGAACTTAATTCAGGTAAACAGTTTCCTAGACTCAAAACACAGTTTAGTAAACAAGACTTTAAGATTAACATTGTAAACTTCTCAGGAGTTAAGGTTGAAGCAGATTTAAAAGACGGTGTAACTACTACCGAACTTACTTCGGAAGATAAAATTATACAAGATTTTGCTTCTTTCTTCCAAGAAGGTATGACAGAGAACATCCGCTTTGGAGACAAAGGAACTTCTTATGCTACCATGACCTCAGGTAAAGTAGAAGAAAGAATGTACGTACCTTTAGATCCTGCAGTATTAGGTAGTAATGAAAAGTCTACTGTAGTAGAAAAAGTACTAGCAGACCAATTCAAAGCTTATCTAACTTCAGAAGTAGCAAGAGTACTTAACATTCTAAATAGCGATAAGAAGCACGTATACAATACAAAAGGAAAAGAGTTGTTCATATTCAAAGACATCCTTCCTAAAGAAGATTATGCTGACTTAACTAGTAGCGACAAAGCAACTGTTATAGCAGCCTTTACTCGTGTTAGTGATCAATTACCTACTCACTTGAGTAAGTACTTTGAAACACAAACTGCTCTCTACAAACAACGTCTAATAGAATCTACACTAGGAGACAAGAGTGCTATTACTGATAACTCTACTGAACAACAAAAGGATCAAGACTTAGCAAATATGTTAAATGCTTTAAACTTTGCTAATCCTGCCTTGTTTAAAAAGAATAAGATTACTCCACAAAACTTAGACTACGTTATAGCTAACTACTTAAAGAATGATTTCATTCATAAGGTAGAGTTCATGAAAGTCTTTGTAGGAGATATTGCTAACTTTCAAGTTAAGGGAGACTTCCGTGAGGTATTTAAACGTATTCCTTTTACTTCTTCTCCTGGATTTGTATTCCAAGACAATGCTGCTGTAATGGCTCACTTAAATAATAGTGGAAATACTAATGGGTTATACAAAGCATTAAGAGGAGCAACTCAGAAGTTTCGTAAGACAGTTAGAACAGTTGTCTTTAATGATGTAAATACTTTTAGTAAAGAAGACTGGCCTACTTACAGAGCAGCTTTAGGACTTCCTGATACATTAGAGTACCAAGAGTATGTCAACTCTCCTAAGGAAGCAGATGCTCAGGGTTTAGTTAGTTTAGATTTCTATCGTAACTATCTTATAGGATTAGGTCAATGGTCTCAAGAACAAGAGAACGCTTACTTAAATGAGATTGAAGTATTTAAAATCCTAAACAAGAAAGATAAAACTGAAGAGGACTATGCAAAGATGCAAGAACTCAAAGACAGTACAAACTACGTAGGATTTCCTCCACTTAAGTTAGGTCACTACGGAGCTATTGTAGAGGATCCCAAGTTAACTGCTTTACATAAGTATTCTTTGGCTCCAATGATTCCTTCTATGATTGCAGGAACCCAACTAGAGGAGTTGAATAAGCAAATGATTGCTAAGCAAATTGACTATGCAACATTTAACTCAGGTTCTAAAGCTTCTAACTATGGAGATGCTTTGGACTTTTATGTACCAGATGCAGACAATGCAGGTACACTTAAAGTAAATCCTAGTATTAAAGGAAACAATATTACATCCCTACACTTAAAGAACCTTAAACAACAGCAGTATATTGCTCCTAAGTTGAAGAATGAAGCTACTCTCTCTACACAGATGGTTAAGCTTATTTTTGGGGATTTTTTTACTGCAGGAAACCTAAGCAACTTGAATGCAAGTACTGCTAAGACAGTACAAAATTTATACAAAGAGTATGATCAAGTACTTGGTAATATTATTGGAATAGAAGAAGCTAACTTGTTTCATAAATTAGGTTTAACTAGAGACTCTAACGGAGCTATATTAGGATTTGATAACAAGAAGTTCTATAACTTCCTAAAGAGTGAGATGGATAAGAGAGACACTAGTCAATCTCTTAGGCGCTACATTCAATTAGATGCAGCAGGAAACATCAAGTATCCCTTAGATGCTACTAAAAATAGAGCAGAGATAGAAAACATTTTATTGTCTATTATCAATAATAAGATTATCTCTCAAAAAATTCACGGAGAGTCTTACATTCAAATGGCTTCTACAGCTCAAGGTAATACGAGATTTACTAAGCCTACTGAAGAACAGATTAAGAAGTTTGGAATTAATGGATTAAGATTCTACCGTAAAGGGGTAAATGGTACAGAGCCTGCAGATGTTAAGATTGCGTTTAATCCTAAGAAACATGCTCCTCTATTAAACTTAACCTTTAAAGGACAGAAGATTGGTACAGTAGAAAGACTTAATAAAATTTTAAAGTCTAACAACAGAGAAGCAGTAGAATGGGTAGATCAACATACAAAACAACTTAGCTTAGTAGGAGTACGTATTCCTGTACAGGGTTTAAACTCTATGGAGTATTTTAGGGTAAGAGAGTTCTTACCTACTAGTGCAGGTCCTGTAATTGTTGTTCCTGCTCAGATAGTTGTTAAGTCTGGTTCTGACTTTGATATAGATAAGTTAACTATGTTTGAACCTAAATTGGATCAGAATGGTCAGTTGATTAGCGATGCAGGATTTACACTATCTAATTATAATAGTGCACTACCTAGTAAAGCAGAGTCTGTAAGATTGTTAAAGACCCTAAGAGCAGCTAAACAGTCTTTAGTTGAAACCCTAGAAACTATTCCTTCTTACTTAAACAAAAAAGAATTAGAGAAAGAGATAAAAGAGCTTAACGAATCTATGTCTTCTACCGAGGAGAACATAGGCAAGTTTGCTAATACAAAAATGAACTTAGAAGAACTTCAGGCTTTAATGTCAGAAGGATCTACTGAGAAAGAAGACTTGATTAAACAAAAGATAGAAGAAGTTAAAGCGTTAAGTAAGTCTGGGGAATTAGCGAGTGCATTATCTGCATTGAAAGCACTCAAAAATGAAATTGGAGATTACTCATCTGTTGTGTCTAACGTAAACAACTTTAAAGATGGAAACGTTAATAGACTTATAGATGTGTTTACTTCAGTTATCTCAATGCCTGAAAACTATAACAAGTTAGTTCTTCCTAACACAAACACAATTCTAACAAGTATTTCTGATAAATTAGATCAGAATCCAATTACTTCTACTGGTTTGTTTAGTCCTCTTACATCTAATCGTGTATACGGAGATAACATTGAATCTAAGAAAGCTTTGGGTATTGATGCTAAACTTAACACAATGCAGAAGGAATTCCAGATTGCAGGTTTAGTTTACAATAACGAACTTTCTGGATTTTATCCTTTTGATGCAAACAGAGTAAATGGAGGTATTAGCTTAGGAGAACAAACTCTTACAGATGGAACTGTTATCTCTAGGGTAATCAGTGAAACAATTAACGGGCACGTAGATATTGCAAAAGAAGATTGGATTATTCTTTTAGGTTTAGATAAAGCTAAGACTCCTCTCTTTCATGCTATGATTCTTGCAGGTACTCCTGTAAGAACTGCTTTAGATTTCTTGAATAAGCCTTTAGTTAAATATGTACTTAAAGAATCTAACAGAGGTCTGTTGTTTAAACAAATTGGAATGAGAAGAAGAAGACCAGTTAGTATGACATTTAAGAATGTAATGGTGCAAACATTAAAAGACTTAAATGTATCCGACAACACTAAGTCTTACATTAATATTGCAATAGATACTTTTAGTAATAAAGATGTAGTTAAGTTTAAACCTTTGATGATGGATTTAAATCGTTTCATCACTGAAGGTGGAGTTAACAATGAATCAGATAAACAACAACTAGAAGATTTGTTTAACTTGTATATAATTAAAGAGTTACAAGGATCAGTTCAACAGTTAACTAGTTTAGTAGATTACAACACTAAGAGATTCCAAAACTCCTATCAAGTAAAAGCAGATGCAATTACTTATGGCAGAGTAGTAGAAAGTTTTAATAGAGACGGTTTAAATAAACTTACACAAGATTCTGCTTTATCTAACTTTAACCAAGCAGGAACAGTTCTTTCCATCATGCCACAAGTATTTGATGTATCTAATCATCCTTCAGTATTAGATGCTATTTCACAATACACTAATAGAGCAGGAAAATATACTGACGATGACTTAGTAAAAGCATCTAAAAAGATTAAAGACAATTATCTAGTAGCAATGGTTCAACTTTTTGGTGTAGATCAAACAGGTACTAAGTTACAAGACAAGTTCTTTTCTGCTTCTGGGTTGTTTAATAAAACCTATTCTAATAACATAGCAAAGAAACTTGCTGACCTTACAGAAAAGTATAGTGATCTATCTAAAAATCAAATAATTGCTAACCTTTACACTGCTGAGAATTCGTCAAAGAATATTATCTTTAAGCTTAGAAATGCTAACCTAGATGCTTATCTAGTAGGTGAGTATGAGAAAGCATTTATAGAAGGACTTAACGATGTGAGAGAAGATGTAAGCGAGTTATTTAAGAACATTGGTCTGGGTACATTCTTACAGTTTGGCTTTAGCAATAACTCTTATGGCTTATCTCAAGTAATTCCTTACGAGACTTACGTAGACCAAACGACTAAAGCAGTAAACAAACTTAAGTTAATGCAGGGGAACAAAATAGTATCTGAACAACTTGCTGGATATATTTCTCAGATGACTTATTTTAATGACAGCAAGGATGTTCCTACTTTAGTCTTAGATAAAAACGTAGCTAAGATAGAACATGAGCCAGACTTTAACGTTAGATTACTTTTGATAGAAGAGAAAATAGATAGTGCTCTTAGAGGAATTCTAACTTTCCAAACTAAGAACTATACAAATCTTGAAAACCTTAAGTCTACAAATAGATTCAGAGGACTTCGTATAGAGTTTGTAGATAAACTATCTACTAGTAAGAATACTCCAGTTGCTATGCGAAACTCTAACGGAGTTATTCAGATAGCAGAGAAGGACTTACTTAATAAGTTTAACGAGAAAGCATGGACTAAGTCAGCTAAACAAAAAGATGACAGTTATTCTACTCCTCTAGCTTCAGATGAGTTTAAATCACTTGAAGAGTTTTTAACTTTTGCTTTAATACACGAAGTAAAACATGAGACTATTAAGAAGTCAGAAGACCAAACAATAGGTCAGTACGAAGATCAGATCAATGAAGCAGCTTTAGTTGATCTTAGAAACAACTACAAGCAAGAAAAGTTTGATGATGTAGTAGATCCATTTAAATGTTAAAATAAGAAGACATGGCAACTTGTAACGTAAGAACAACAAACAAAGAGTATATGGTTAGTAAGGGAGCCCTAGAGAATGGCTCTGCTAAAGTAAAGAATGAACGTCTGTTTGATGTGCATAATGCAGAGATAAGAGATGCAGCAAACCAACGCTATAACCTAAAGACTGAAGAACTTCCTTTCTCTAAGGCAGTAAGAGATATTCCTAGAAGTGGTAGAACAGCTTCTAACTTTTTTATAGAGTGGCAATTCAATGATAAGTTCTTTGATGAAGTAACTCCTATAGTAGAGATGTATAAATCTATGGAGGACATATCTGAAGAAGAAAATATGATTCAACCTTCTTATACTCAGACTCAACTAGACTTTAATGACCTAGTAAACGATGATATAATTATAAATGAGTCACCTATTAGATTTACTTATCCTTACGAGGCAGAAGACTACATGGCAGACATGAGTCCTGAAATAAAGAAAGAACTTAGTAAAGTAGAATTTAAAGAACTAAACTGTAATCTTTAACTATATTTGTATTAACTTAAGATAAACTTAAATAATGTCTTGTAAAGCATCAATAAAATCTCCCATTACTGGTAACACAGTATCCTCAACAGCATACTTTCAGTTAACTAATCTTTTTGACAAACAAAAAGCAGTAGACGTTTATAACAGTATGTACACTCCAGGGTTTAAAGACCTATTAGGATTTGATTGGACTACTAACACAGCACACAGGGAGGAGTTAAACCTAAACGGAGAACCTAAGATTGAATATCTAAACAAGATATTAGGTTTAGATTTAAGTCAGTATCAGATTGATGCAGTAAACTCAGAAGAAGATATCCTTAGTCAGTTAGATCCTACACAAGAATTTGATTCCTTTGAGGAAGCAAGTGTAGCAGCTGCTGGGTTTAACATGAATCCAAGATACAAGAACGTATCTACAGATGTTGTTAGAACAGATAACGGATTTAGATTAACTGTAGGGATTAACCAATCTCCTCAAAGTATAACTAAAGAAACTTTATCTGCTTTAGGATTTGGAACACTTGTTACTCAGTTCTTTCCTTCTACTAATTCTAGTTGGAGTGATGTAGCCAATAGTTTGCTTACTGGTGATCAGTTACCTGAGTTCCAAAAGAATATCTTATCTAAGTTAGTAGAACTACAGAATAAGAATGCTCGTGTGAAGCTTGTAGTGTTTGATGACACACAAGACTCAGATCCTGGACAAGTTGCTTTCTATGATAACAACACAGGAACAATTTACATAGGCAAGACTGTAAGTGAGAGTATGAACAATTCTAAGCTTGTTAGAGACCTTATCCATGAGTCTTTGCATGCTTATACCATTAAAGCATTAAACGAGCCTGTAACAGAACAGGAGAAAGCATTTAAGGCAGATATGGAGAAGGTATTTAATTCTTACTTAAAGAAGTTCCCTAATCTAGCTGTTAACTATGGCTTTAAGAACGTAGAAGAGTTTGTAAGTGAGGTTATGTCTAACCCACACTTCAGAGCTGCTTTAACTACCCAACAAGAATCTTTAAAGAATGATAAGAATTTCTTAGGTAATCTCTTAGAGAAAATAGGTAACTTCTTTAAAGGACTATACACAGA
>Ga0194048_10000019_pt1 | contig 68800 bp, 56 predicted proteins | sample JunL225m_MetaG_FD_161685 | JGI IMG/M metagenome (GOLD analysis project Ga0194048, IMG submission 161685) | Anoxic zone freshwater microbial communities from boreal shield lake in IISD Experimental Lakes Area, Ontario, Canada - Jun2016-L222-5m | ecosystem: Environmental > Aquatic > Freshwater >...
GCGAGAGACTTGGTGATTGCGGCAGCTTTCTCTGGCTCGGTCTGGGTACCCTTAGGAGCAGGAGCGACCCGGGCACCATAGTTGGCGAGGTCCGGCCCAATGCGACGATCGCCTAGAAGGACGTGAAACTGCAAGACGTAGTCGCGGGCGACCGAAGGGCGATCGCCATAACCGCGAGCGATATCACTGCCCTGCCCGCTCGGACGAACCTGCTGGGTGTGGCAAGCGATACAGCCGAGAGAAATGTAGACATCACGACCCTGGACCGCGAGTCCCGGGACGGTTGCAGGATAGAGCGCGCCGCCTTCTTCCTCGGGGGCAGGGGCAAGATCGCCAAGCTGCACCTGCGAGCTAAGGAGCAGTGCTCCGAAGGGCAGCGCGACGGTCAGAAAGACGCCGGCAATGAGAAGTTTTGGGTTCGTCATGGGGGTGCCGATTAGTCGTGGCGGCCTTCAGCAGCCGGGGCGGAGGATTTGAGGATCATGCCGAAAGCATTGAGCGCGAAGGCCACGTGGCCGACGAGCAAGAGAAGGGCGAAGAGCAAGCTGACGGAAGCGAGTCCCGCCGAAGCCGTCAGCACCTGGGCATAAGGCACGGCGGGGTCGGCAAGTTGCTTACCAGACTGCCAGCCAACCGCCAAGGAAGCGGAGATGGAACCGAGTGCGCCAATCGCGGTGGCCCAGAAGTGCAGGTGGACGAGTTTGGCCGAAGGCCAGAGTGAGCCAGTCAGTCGAGGCAGAATGAAGTAAGCCGCCCCGAAGATGACCATCGAAGCAAAGGCGTAAGTCAGGAGTTGTTCCTGACCTGCGCTGAAGGAGGTAAAACGCACCACGGCGTTGAAGCCACGGAACGAGAAAATGGCGTTCAGCACGCCATAGAGGGTGAAGGCCACTGCGCCGAAGGAGATGAAACGGAGCGTGGTGCTATTCCAAGCAAGCGACCAACCGCTTTGGGCGGACAGGGTCCCGTGGAAATTAATGGCCGTGATGATGACGGACACCAGAAACATAGCGGAACCGACTACGCCCACCGACTGCACCCAGACGGGAATCGGGCTACCGAGCAAACTGGCCGTCCCCGTCCAACCGGCGAACAGGAAGAAGGTCCAGAAGGCTACGGAGGCAAGGTAGTAGCCCGTGATATTTCGACCCAGCACTTTCGGCAGGAAATAGTAAACCGCAGCCAGCGCGGAACCCCCGAGCCAGAGTAAGAGGAGGTTCTGGATAAACCAGCTATGGGCAATCGCTTGAACCACCCCCGAAGCCGGATTCCAGAGTACCAGCAACTGAGCCAGGAGATAGGCCAACGGAAAGACAAACGAAGCGCCGACCACAAACCACTGCGAGGCGAAGGAGTGACCCGTGGGGCGTTGCGCGTAAGCCACAATCGGCCAAAACGCCGAGAGCAGGAAGGCTACGGCGAACACCGGGCCGACCGTGCGGGGCATTTCCAGGAGGCTGAAGCCGTTTAGGTCGCCAGCGAAAATGCTCAATACGCCGTAAGTCAGCGCCACATTCCAAATGATCGCGCCCAAGCTGACGAGCCAAGCATTACGTAGTTCGAAACGACCAAGCTGAGAAGTCAGCCAGAGATTGATCGCGAAGAAGGCGTTGAACGCCCACCCGTAGATGAAGAGATTATGCTGAGCGGCGGAGACATGACCAAAGGTGAAGATCTCCCCACTTACCCCACGTAGCTGTAGGGCCGAGACCAGACCAAGGACGGAAGCAACGAGCAACCAGATTACCGCGGAGACGAAAAAGAGGAGGAAGGGCCCGCGGAGCTGAGCCTCGACGCGAGAGAGGCGCGAGTCACCGGGGGAAGGACGGCCCTGGGGGCGGCCGGAACGATTATCCTGAGTCATCGGTTTAAAAAAGTATGGGATTATTTGAGTCCGAGTTCAGCGGCATTCCACATCGCGGTGCGCGCGGCGTTGGCGGCACGCACGGCCTTCACTTGGTCGACGGTGACAGGGTTCCCCTTGTTGCCGAAACTCTGGCGAACGTAGGTGAGAACATCGGCGATATCCTGGTCACTCACGCCGACAACGGGAGGCATCATGCTGTTGAAGGTCATGCCTCCGACGGTGATCGGCCCCATGAGTCCATTCGTGATAAACTTAATGGGCAACTCAGGGTTACCGACGACAATCGGGGTCTCCGAGATCGAAGGGAACACGGGCGGCAGGCCCTTCCCCGTTGGCTGGTGGCAAGCGATACAGGTGCGGGCGTAGACCGCGGCACCGCGCTTCATCTGCTCGGCGTCGGCGACGACGAACGGACCAGCCACGTAAGCGGCAGCCACGGCGGGAGCAGCGGGAGCACCGCCAGCCTGGATCTTGGCGATAACCTGGGGGTCTTTAACCATCAGAGCTTGAGCATCCTTAAGGGGAATGCGGTAAGTGCCATCGGCGTTGCGGCTGGGTTCAGTCAGGAGAGCGAGTTCCTTCTTATTGGTTTCAGCCCGCAGATTCTGCTGGGCCTTGCGGCGGTCGGTCAGGGCATCCGGAGCGCGGCGGACGAGGGTGTAAGCGTAGCCGGTCGCAATCAGGGCAGCGGCGGCGAGGGAGATAGCGCCGAGCCAGGATGCGATCTGGCCGGGAATCAGCGGGCGGCGCCCGGAAGAGGGTTGATCACTCATGGTAGTTGATGGACTCGAGGATGCGGGGGTCATGCACCGGGATGGTCTCGTTCTTAGAGGCACCACGGAGGAAGATGGCGATGACCACGGCGCCGAAGCCGATGATCGCGAGTAAATCAAGGAAGAGCGACGAAGTCAGGAAAGGCGCCACGGTGAACCCTTCGGGGAATTTAGTGAGGTCAGCCTGCGTCAACTGGCGCGGCACGGCGTTGAACCAGAGGTCAGCCAAGGCGCCGGCAACGATGATGTAGGCGACCGTCAGCAGACGGCCCGGAACGATCTTAGTGCGATACGGAAGCAAGGACAGGAACGGCAGGAAGAAGAAGCCGAAGATCATGTACATCGACACGCCCCACCACTCGCTCTTGAGGCCGGTCACGGCATCGATTTCACGGATGTTATACCAGAAGGTTTCTTCCGGGATATTCGCCGTATAGATTAGGAAGTACTGGGAGAAACTGATGTATGCCCAGAAGACCGTGAACGCCAGCATCAGGCAGCCAAGCACATGGCGGTGGGCTTGATTGAGGAGTCCGTCGAGCCAGCCACCATTGGAAAGTTTGTAGGTCAGGATGACCGTGACCGCCAACGCAAGGCGGATGGAGAGAGCGAAGAACCACACCCCGTACATGGTGGAGAACCAGTGATACGACAGGGCCATCAAGCAGTCGAAGGCGAGCATGGTCAGCGTAATCGCGCTGAGGGGGATGCCGACCGCCGAGACCGCGTGTAGGCGATGGGTATGCCCAGCGGTACGGTCCGTGTCCTGGGCAAAGGACCAGCGACGCAGGAGAATCGCGAGGACGCCGAAGATCACCGCATAGAGGGCGATGCGGGCGAGGAAGAAATTCTCATTCAAGAACCAGCTCTTGGCCTGCAGAATGGGGTCAGCCCCAACCGTGTGCCCGCTGGGGAGCACGTGGCCGGCGTTCGTCCATTCCCAGAGTAGGTGACGAGAAGCCGGAATAAAGGCCAAAGGGGCGATCCCGATGACAATCAGGATCGGCAACGCGATGAGCATGTGCTCCCAGTTGCGACGGATGAGGGGAGCCCAGCCGGCATCAAAGACGCGGGTGATCATGGTCAACATCAGCATACCGATGAGGATCGAAATCCAGAACATCGCGCCAACGAGCACGGACAGGCCTTGGCGATAATCATCGTGGCTAACGCCGTTAAAAGCGAAGCACCAGACGACAGCGAGGGCGACGACGCCAGCGACCAGGAATTTCTTCCAGTGATCGGTCAGGGCGTGCGGCATGGAGGAGTCTCTCATGTTTGAATTACTTGATTTGGGCCTTCAAGGCGGTGGGGACGAGATCAGCGGGGCAGTTCTGGGAGAGCTGCAACGCACGCACATAGGCGGCGACCGCCCAGCGTTCTTCCGGGGACAGCTTATCGCCGTAGCCCATCATGGTGTTCTTGCCGTTGGTGATGACGTCGAAAATCTGCCCGTTCGGGTACGCCCGGATGAGCGGGGTGTGGAGGTTGGCAATCGTCACAATGGCGACATCCCCTTCGAGGGCATTGCGCACCTTCATGATGCCGTTGCCATCACCGGCCGACCCGTGGCACACCGCACAATAAATCTGGAACTTTTTTTCGCCCAGCTCGAGGGTCTTGGCGTCGATGTTGAAACGCTCGAGTTCACCACCGGCGAGGACGGTCAGCGACTTCGCCGGGAAGCCAACAAGGAAGGCGCCCTTGGCGTCCTTACCCGTCACGAAGGAAGGGTTAAGGGACTCGGCACGGCGGAAGTCCGCCGCGAAGACCTTAGCTGGCTCGAGGGCGTTGCCCCGAGCGACCGTTCCATCCACGGGAGGGCGGGCGTCCCGTCCATCCTTGAAGAACTTGTTCTCACCTTGGGCTTTATACTTCGACTGGTAGTCCATGTCGTCGAAGACATAGACGGGGGTGTCCTTGGACTTCTTACCTTGGAATCCGAGGAAGCTGATCATGGCAATGACAGCCACGGCGAGGAATGAGAGATAGCGGCTCATGGTTGCGGATTAGTCGCGGATGACGGTGATTTCCTGGCCACCGAGGGACAGGAGGAAGTTGCGCGACTCATCGAGATGGAATTGCGGGTCCCGCGCCTCAAGCACGATCATGAACGTGTCATCGGAGACCCGGCTGAACTGCGGGAGGTCGAATAACGGGTGATGGTGATGCGGCAGACGATTGAAGATGAACTGGCCGAAGAACGTGCCGAAGGCGGCGAACAGAATCGTGCATTCGTAAATCACCGGGAACGGGAAAATCACGCTCCAGTAAGGCTTACCGCCGACAATCAGCGGGTAGTCATACGAATTCATATACCAGGTGAGCAGACAGCCGAAGATAAAGCCGGTGATGCCGCCTAATAAGGTCAGGCGCGGGACGGGCGAGCGCGGCAGGCCCATGGCCTGATCCATACCGTGGATCGGGAAAGGGGTGTGGACGTCCCAGTTCTTCCAGCCCGCATCGCGGACTTGCTCCGCGGCGTGGAACACGTCGGAGACCTGGCGGAAAGTGCAGGCTACGCCGTGGATGCGTTCGTTGCGTTCGTTCATGGTCGGATCAGCGGCGGGGATCAATGGGCGTGAGGGTCGGCCTGCGGCGTCACCATCTTCACCTCAGCCATAGGCAGCAGAGGCAAGAACCGGACGAACAGGAGGAAGAGGACAGAGAAGAAGCCGAAGGTGCCGAAGAACGTGAAGATATCCACGATCGTGGGGCTGTAGTAACCCCAGCTGGACGGCAGGTAGTCATTGGCGAGCGAGGTGATGGTAATCACGAAGCGTTCAAACCACATGCCGACGTTGACGAAGAGACAGATAATCCAGACCAAGGAGTGATTCTCGCGCACCTTCTTGAACCAGAAGAGCTGCGGGGTAATGACGTTACAGGACACCATGATCCAGTACGCCCAGGAGTATTGACCGAAGGCGCGGTTCACGAAGGCGAACTTCTCGAACGAATTACCCGAGTAAGCCGCGATGAAGAATTCCGTGGCGTAAGCGTAGCCGACCATCGTGCCCGTGGCCAAGATGATCTTACACATGTTGTCGATGTGGTACTGATTGATGACGTCATGCAGGCGATAAATCGCCCGCAGCGGGAGCATCAGGGTCAACACCATCGCGAAGCCGGAGAAAATAGCCCCAGCGACGAAGTACGGCGGGAAGATGGTGGTGTGCCAGCCAGGGACGTTCGACACGGCGAAGTCAAACGAGACGATGGTGTGCACCGAAAGCACGAGAGGAGTGGAAAGGCCCGCGAGCAACAGGTAGGCCATTTCGAAGTTAGACCACTGGCGGTTGCCGCCCCGCCAGCCCATCGCGAGCAAGCTATAGAAGGCCTTGCGCCACCAGGTCGTGGCACGGTCGCGAATCGTACCGAGATCCGGAATCATGCCCATGTACCAGAACAGCGTGGAGACCGTGAAGTAAGTCGAGACGGCGAAAACGTCCCACTCGAGCGGGGAGCGGAACTGCGGCCAGATGCCGTTCTGATTCGGAATCGGGAAGAGCCACCAAGCGAACCAAACGCGGCCGACGTGGAACAGCGGGAAGAGACCGGCACAACAGACCGCGAAGATGGTCATGGCTTCAGCGGCACGATTGATTGAGGTGCGCCACTTCTGACGCAGCAGGCAAAGAATCGCTGAAATCAGGGTGCCGGCGTGACCGATGCCGACCCAGAACACGAAGTTAACAATCGCCCAACCCCAACCCACGGGCGAACGCAGACCCCAAGCACCGGTACCCGTCGAGACAAGGTAGCCGAGGCCGACGAAGGTAAACGAGGCGATGAAAAGGGCGGCGGCGAACGTCACCTTCCACCACAGCGGGGTGGGCTCTTCGACGATGGCGCAAACCTTGTCGGTGATCCAGTGGAAGCCGCGGTTGTTAAGAATAAGCGGCGAGCGCGGGAGCTCGGCTGGTCGAACCCTGTCGAGGATTGCGGGGCGCTCTGGGGAGCTGTCGTGGGCGTTAGCCATGGGACGATAATTCGGTTAAGGTTTATTTGGCGTGCTTCTCAGCACCGTGAGATTCACCACCGTGGGCAGCGGCACCATGCGACGCACCGTGAGGGGCGGCGGAATGGCCTTCGCGTCCGGCCATCTCCTTGCGGGAGAGCGGCATGAGGATTGCTCCGGGCATGCGCAGGTTGAGATTACGCAACTTGGCCTGGTAGGTCGTGCGCGGGCGGGTGTTAAGGTAAGTCAGCGCACCGTAGGTACGCTTCGAAGCCTTCGCGAGGGAGACGCGCGACTTGGTATCGGTGATATCGCCGAACTCAATCGCTTCGGCGGGACAAGCCTGCTGACAAGCAACCTTGAGCTCACCATCCTTGACATTGATTTCCTTGGAGTCGCGGGCGCGGACCTTGGCGTGAATTTTGGCCTCCTGGATGCGCTGGACGCAATAGGTGCACTTTTCCATGACGCCGCGCATACGCACGGAAACATCCGGGTTCTTTTGCATCTGCGGGAGATCGGCCGGATCCTTCGCCAACTTGGCAGGTCCGAGCGGGCCTTCGTAGTAGTGGCCGGCCTCGCGCTTATTGTAGTCGAGGAAGTTGAAGCGGCGGACCTTATACGGACAGTTGTTGGCGCAATAGCGGGTGCCAATGCAACGGTTGTACGCCATGGTATTAAGACCCTGGTCGTCGTGGACGGTGGCGTTGGCGGGACAGACGGTCTCGCAAGGAGCCGTTTCGCAATGCTGACAAGCGACCCCCATGAAGGTGACCTGCGGGTCTTCGGGAATCGCCTTGCCGGCCTGATCGCGTCCGTCGAAGAAGTAGCGGTCGAGGCGAATCCACTGCATGTTGCGTCCCTTGAGGACCTGATCGCGACCGACGACCGGGATATTATTTTCGGACTGGCAGGCGACGGCACAAGCGTTGCAGCCCGTGCAGGTATTAAGGTCGATCGACATACCCCACTGCTGCAGCGCGGGGAATTCAGATTCGTGACCTTTCCAGACGGCGACATTCGGGGCGGCCGCGTGGTTCGGATGCTCGTAAGCAGAATTACCACGCGGGGTGGTGGTCGCCTTCAAGGCGGGAGACATCGCGCCATCCTTGCCGTAGACGGCAGGGGCGTGACCATCGATCCCGAGTTTGGCGAAGTCCTCGTTGTCCTTCATGTTCTGGACACTGCCTTCGCGGACGATGTCGCGGCCTTCCATCGACCAGTGATCCTGCATGTTGCAGACGGCAACGCGCGGCAGATCGGTGAGTTCGAGCTTCGCCCCCGAGCGGTAGGCAGGCGAAGTGGAGGTGACGAAAGGATAGACGTTGAAACCGTTGCCCGTGACGCGACCAGCGAGGCGCTCATCGACGCGCGTGGCGACGCGACCAGCGACCTTGCGACCGAAGCCAAGCTGCAGACCCACGGTGTAATCCGCGAGCCCCGGCATAATGAAGACCGGCCCCTGGATGGAGGTGCCGTCGATTGTAAGTTTCGCGATGCGGCACATCAGGCGACCATCCACCAACTGATTGATGTTACGGTTGAGGGCGCCGATTTTATTGATGAGTAATTCACCCGGCTCGATGTCGAGTTTGGCGGCGTACTTCGGGCTGACGAGAATGACGTTTTCCCAAGCGGTCTTCGACATGGGATCCGGAGCCTCAGCGAGCCAACCGTTATTAGCGTAGGCACCGTCGCCCGAGTGAGTGCTCGGGACGATGCGAAGCTCGAGAGCGTCGAAAGAGAGCGCCGGAGCGGCCACTGACTTAATCTGTTCGACGCCGATGGCAGGCTTCGCCGCAGCAAAACCAGATTGCGTCAGGACGCCTTCGGCGAGCCAAGCGGCGAAGGCTTCATCGGAGGCATCCTTGGCAAGCGAGTTGAAGGTGTCACGGACGAGGCCGTGCGCATCCTTCTTCGAGCCAACAAAAGCGGCGAGCACATCGAGTTCGGTGAGCGTATCGAACAGCGGCGCGATCATCGGCTGGACGGGCACGTAAGTGCCGTCGACCGTGCGACCATCGGACCAGCTCTCGAGATAGTGTGAAGAAGCGAGGAACGTGCCACCCGCAGCCTTCACGACAGCCGAGGAGGTCTCATCGAAGGAGGCGCCGTGGTAACCAAGACGGACGACGGTCTTGGCGGCCTTGAGGGCGGCTCCGAAGTTGGCGTCGGCCGGGGCGTCATAGGAGGGATTACCACCGAGGATGACAAGGGTGTCGGCCGGCTTGGCATGGAGGGCCGCAATCGTCAGCGACGAAGGAGCCGGGGCGGCGACATAGCGAACCGCTGCACCGAGGGCTTGATTGGCGAGGAAGACCGCACGATGGGCATCGGCAGTGAGATGGTCGCCAGCGACCATGAGCGCGGCACCCTTGGCTTGGACGAGGTCGGCGATACATTCGGTCACCCACTTGGCGTCGACGTCGATACCGGAGACCTTGCCCTTAAGGGAGGATGCGGCGGCGCTGCCCGTCTGCTTAAGGACTTCAGCGGCGAAGAGAATGGCGAGGCCGGAGATGTGCGAGGATGAGGCGCGCAGGCGGTGATCAGCGGCGACGCCCGTGAGCGTGAAGTTGGATTCGACGACGTAGAGGCGCGTCATCTGCTCAGCCTCCGTGGCACTGTCTGCCCGGCGGGCCCTGGAATAGGAGCGAGTATCCTCGACGGTCGTGTCGCCGAGACCGAGGAAGTCGTGATCCAGGCTTAACACCCGGCGAGCCTTGGCGTAATCTGGGAGGGCACGGGCACCGAGGGTGCGCTCGGCGTTATTCTGGGCGACCGGCGTATATTCAATCCAGCGTGCATTCGTATAAATCGCTTTCAGCTCAGCGACGAGACGGGCGCGCGTCGGTGAAGTCGAAGGACGAGCCAGGAAAGCCAGACCCGCACCGGCATTAGCCTTCGCGGAAGCGGCGAGACTATCAAGTAGTTCACGAGCTTTAGCGACCGATAGCGTGTTGCCATTAGGACCTTCGGAGGTCTTAGCACGATCCGGGTCATACATGTCGAGCACGCTAGCCTGGGCGTACTTCGAGGAGGCACCGCCGTTGGCCTGGTGGCTCGGGTTACCTTCAATCTTCGTCGGGCGGTGTTGATGCGTCTCGACGAGAATCGGCTGGTTGGCAAATTCTCCAGGAAAAGAGGAAGCGTAGAAGGTGGCGACACCCGGAATCGTATTCTCGGGCTGCTTCGAGTAAGGCAACGTGTGATTGCGGGGCTCACGGCAGCCGGCGAGGCCGAGGCCAGCCAAGCCGAAGGAAGCGCCCATCAGCATCAGGAACTCACGGCGCTCGACCGTGGTGATAGCGGAGGCCCCCTCGACGAACTCGCGTTCGGCACGGGTACGGAACTCGGGAGACTTATTGCGCTCTTCGAGGCTGCGCCAATAGACGGTGTCGCCGGGCTGAGCCGCGGGATGTTCAAAGACTTTCTTGCTCATCGATTAAAAAGTTTGGGATTAGCGGTGGCAACCCGAGCAGCTCTGGGGCGGATTGACCTTCCAGTTGTGGACGAACTTCGTGCCGTCCGCGGTCTGCGCAGCGGGCGAAGCGGCCTTGTAGGCGAGATCTGTAATCTTATCCAAAGGCCGGAGGGCCTGTTCAGGATTACGGTGACAATCCAAACAGAAAGACATGTTGAGCGACTTCTGTTGGCCGACGACAGCCTGCTGGTCGATGCGACCGTGGCACTCGACGCAGCTCACGCCGCGGTTCACGTGGACGGAGTGATTGAAGTAAACGTAGTCGGGCACCTTGTGCACTTTGACCCAGCGAATCGCGTCGCCGGTGAGGAAACTATTCTTGACGAGAGCCAGCGCTGGGCTGTCGGGCTTAACCTGGCTGTGACAGTTCCAGCAGGTATTGGTCGTGGGCACGTTGGAGTGACCAGACTTCTCGACGAAATTATGGCAGTAGCGGCAATCCAGACCCAGGGCGGAATCCGGGCCCGCATGGAAAGAGTGATCGAAGGCCACCGGCTGATCCGGCGTGTATCCGACGTTCAGATACTTGTTGGTCGCATACTCGTTGACCGCTGCCGTGACGACGACGCCCGTGATCAACAGGCAGACGATAATCTGGAAGGGGGCGGCGTTAACGCTTCGGGAGAAGAAGTTCCCACGGGGAGCCGGGCGGTTGAGATATTCGAGGAGCTTGCGCATCGCGTTCAGACGAAGGGATTGACGGTTTTTTGACCGAAGAAGCACGAAAGGCAGACCCCCTTCGCAATCCAAAATTAAGGGGTTTTAGTCGCTTTTCAGGGGTTGGCTGTGAACCTAGCGGCTATATTCATGTGAATCAGATGAGGGTAACTAATTTAAACATATCATAATCAACATGTTATGTTAATTAGAATCATTCTAATTCATTAAAGACTGAGAAAGACCCTCCTTGGAGCTTTCCGAACTATTAGACCCGCAACGAGAAAGCCCTAGTTGGGCTTATCTCACTGCGGGCCTAAGGGGCGGGACGGCAATTAGCGGGTCAGAGACTTCGCGGCACTCGTCACAAGCTCAACGAAGCTCTTGGCCTCAAGAGAGGCGCCACCAATCAGACCACCGTCAATATCCTGCTCAGCGAGCAAGGCGTCCGCATTGTCCGGCTTCATTGATCCCCCGTAGAGAATGCGGATACGGCCCGCCGCCTCGGCACCAAATTGCGAGACCAGCAGGGAGCGGATGAAGGCATGGACTTCCTGGGCCATGGCCGGGGTCGCTGTCTTACCCGTACCAATCGCCCAGACTGGCTCATAGGCGATAATCACCTGGTCAGACTTGCCCGCAGGCACGCCGGCGAGACCCAGTTCGACCTGACGGCGGACGACTTCCTTGGTCGTACCAGCTTCACGCTCAGCGAGCAGCTCACCGACGCAAAGAATCGGCTTCAGGGAAGCGGCCAGCGCGGCGTTCACCTTGCGATTAATGAAGGCATCATCCTCACCGAAGATGCTGCGGCGCTCACTGTGGCCGAGGATCACATGGGTGACATGCAGGTCGCGAAGCATGGCAGCGGAGACTTCGCCCGTGAAGGCGCCGTTCGGCTTATCATGCATGTTCTGAGCACCGACGGCGAGGTGCGTGCCTTCGGCCACGGCACTTACCGCGGAGAGCGCGGTGAAGGGCGGGCAGAGGACGATCTGCACGGCGGATTCGGTACCGACGGCGGCGACGAGGGCCTTGACGAGGTCAGTGCCTTCGGTGGCCGTCTTGTTCATCTTCCAATTACCGGCGATGAGGGGAGTGCGTTTGGACATAGGAATTAAAGGGTTTTGAGTGAGGTGGCCATTAGGCCGAAAGAGAGGCGACGCCGGGAAGGATCTTGCCTTCGAGGTATTCAAGGGAAGCGCCGCCACCGGTCGAACAATGCGTGACCTTGGTATCGACGCCGAACTTCTTGGCGGCCGTCGCGGTGTCACCACCGCCGACAATCGTGATCGCACCGCGCTCCGTAGCCTTGGCCACTGCGGCCGCCATGGCCTTGGAGCCGACGGCGAACTTCTCGAATTCAAAGACACCGCAGGGACCGTTCCAAATCACCGTGCCGGCGCGGCCGATGGCATCTTCGTAAAGTTTGATGGAGTCGGGACCACAATCCATACCCTCCCAGCCGGCAGGAATCCCCGACTTCATCGTGGCAGGCTGGGTGTTGGAATCAGGGGAGAATTTGTCGCCACAGAGAAAGTCGACCGGGAGGGTCACCTTCACGCCGCGGGCCTTGGCCTTATCGAGGAGCTCCTGGACAATCTTGGCGCCTTCGGCGTCGTACAGGGAATTGCCGATTTCCATGCCATCACAAACCTTACGGAAGGTATAGGCCATGCCGCCGCCGATGATGATTTCATCGGCCTTCTCGATGAGGTTGCGGATAAGGGGAATCTTATCGGCGATCTTCGCGCCACCCAAGATAGCGAGCAGCGGGCGCTTGGGGTTATTGAGGACGATATCGAAAGCCTTTAATTCGGCTTCGAGCAGGAAACCAGCGGCCTTGCGGGGCAGATTCACGCCGACCATCGACGAGTGTGCGCGGTGCGCAGTGCCAAAGGCGTCGTTGACGTAAGCATCACCCAGACGTGAGAGCGAGGCCCTGAATTCAGCCACTTTAGCCGGGTCAGCCTTTTGGCTGGTCCCGTCTTCGAGCTTAACTTTACCTTCTTCTTCGATGTGGAAGCGGAGGTTTTCGAGGAGCAGAATCTCGCCTGGCTGCAGGGCCTTGGCGGCTGCTTCAGCTTCAGGGCCAACGCAAGCAGCGACAAACTTCACCGGCTTACCGAGGAGCTTTTCGAGTTCAGCGGCCACCGGGCGCAGGGAGAACTTCTCGACGACCTTACCATCCGGGCGACCCAGGTGGGACATCAGCACCAAAGAAGCGCCGCCATCGAGCAGGAACTTGATCGTCGGCAGGGCTGCCGCGATGCGCTGGGTGTTCGTGATGACGCCGGTCTTCTTGTCCTGGGGGACGTTGAAGTCGACACGGACGAGGACGCGCTGGCCTTTGACGGAGCCGAGTTCGCGGAGGGTAGGAGCAGGCATGGTGGGAAAGTGAGCAGAGAAAGGCGTAAGGCCTAGCGTGGGAAGAACAAACCGCCCGATCCGTCGCAAACCCTCGTATCCGCCCTCCCCCGCCCCGCGGAAAGCCCAAAACAAGACAGGCGGCCCGGATGGGCCGCCTGTCGCGGAGAAATCTAAGCGCTGCTTAGAGCTTGGCCGTGACCTTACCCAAGAGCTCGACGACGCGGTTGGAGTAGCCCCACTCGTTGTCGTACCAGCTGATGAGCTTGAAGAAGTTCTTGTTCAGCTCGATCGAGGAACCGGCGTCGAAGATCGACGAACTCTTATCGTGGATGAAGTCGGAAGAGACGACTTCTTCGTCGGTGTAGGCCAGAATGCCCTTCATGTAGGTCTCGGACGCCTTCTTGAGAGCGGCCTTAATCTCGGCGAGGGAGGTTTCCTTGACGGTCTTGACGGTGAGATCGACGACCGAGACGGTCGGTGTCGGTACGCGGAAGGCCATGCCCGTCAGCTTACCCTTCACTTCAGGGAGCACGAGAGCGACCGCGCGAGCAGCGCCGGTAGCCGAAGGGATAATATTGATCGCCGCAGAACGGCCACCCTTCCAATCCTTCTTCGAAGGACCGTCGACCGTCTTCTGGGTAGCGGTATAGGCGTGAACGGTGGTCATGAGGCCTTCGGCGACGCCGAAACCTTCCTTCAACAGCACGTGGACGAGCGGCGCGAGGCAGTTCGTGGTGCAGGAGGCATTCGAGATGATGTGGTGATTAGCCGCATCGTACTTGTCGTCATTAACCCCAATAACGACGGTGATATCCTCATCCTTGGCCGGAGCGGAGATGATGACCTTCTTGGCGCCAGCTTCGAGGTGACCCTTGGCCTTGGCGGCTTCGGTGAAGAGACCGGTAGACTCGATGACGACCTGGACGCCGAGGGCCTTCCAAGGGAGTTCGGCCGGGGTGCGGGCGGAAACCACGAGGATTTCCTTACCGTTCACGACGAGAACGTCGTCCTCGAGCTTATCCGGAGAGGATTTCTTGGAAGAGACGGTGCCATTGAAGCGGCCCTGCGTGGAGTCATACTTCAGCAGGTAGGCGAGGTTGTCCGCCGGGACGATATCGCCGACAGCGACGACGTCAAAGGTCGTGCCGAGGTGACCCTGTTCGACGAGGGCGCGGAAGACGAGACGGCCGATGCGGCCGAATCCGTTGATAGCTACTTTGGTGGCCATGGTATGGTGTGTAGAAGAGTGGGATTTCCCGAGAGCGGGAAAGGGATGAAAAAGGGAGCCCCGCCCCGCATTGGCAAGCGAGAATGCGATTTAGGCCCCCGCCGACCAAACTCCGCAGCCATAGGGAGGCAGAATGACCCGATCATCGGCCAGGCTGGGGACAGGCCCAGGCGCATGCGGGCAGGACGGGAAAGGCGAAAGGACCACAGGCACCCAGGCCCCGGTCCGAGGCATAACCAGCTCCACCGGGGCGGCATGCGGGTTGCAGGCCAGCATGATCCGAGCGGGACCGAGCAGACCGTCGGCATTCAAGACGGCCACGAAAGCCTCACCCTCCTGCTGGTGGGTCACTTCCATCCAACCAGCGGACACCGCCTGACGCGGCCGTAAAGGTGCCCCGGCCGTTGAGAGGCGGAAGCCAATGAGGCGCGCCACGAATTCATGGTCGCCGCGGAATCGCTCCAGCCGAATAGGGTCAAGGCGATTGAGATCACCTCGGCGCCAGGTATTCCCGACGCCACGCTTGGTCATGAGGAAATCCTGCCCCGCACAGAGCATCGGTACGCCCGACGAGCACAGCAGGATCAAGTGCATCATCCGCGTCCGCAGGATATCCGTCGCCGAAGGGTCGAGTGCATCGCAATTGGCCCGCTCGGTGATGCGATCCAGCCAAGCCATGTCATCATGCGATTGGGCGTAACGCAGGCGCGCCGAAGGGCGGATGGCGCAGGCGGCAACATGATGGAGGAGGTCCGCTGCTTTGGCGTGACCACGCACATAGGAGGGCAGAAATTCGCGGAAGGCGTCATCCCAACTCGTCCACGTGGAGTCATCGAGGTCGCGGGCGATGTGACCACGGAAACTCCACGGCTCGGCGATAAGAATCTTGTGCGGACTGCGCAAACGGAAGTCCGCCTCGATTTCGCGCAGCAACGGCGTACCGAGTAGCTCGGCTAGGTCCAGGCGCACGCCGTCGACCCCGAGGGTCTCGGTCCAATGGCGCAAGGAGGCCAACACGAGTCGCTTGAACATCGGTGCCTCGGCGCGGACATCGTTACCGCAACCGCTCCAATTCGTCAGCGCGCCCTGCGGATCAACGCGGTAATAATAAGGGGCATCGACGGACCCGAGCCCGTTGGGCGAACCAAAGTGGTTCAGCACCACGTCCATAATGACCGCGAGCCCGCACTCGTGGCACGCTCGCACTAGTTCGCGGAACTCCTCGATGGCGACAGCGCCGGGAGCGGAAGCGTAAGCGTTGGCGACGCCGAAAGCGCTGACGGGCATGTAGCCCCAATGATATTCTTCGGAGTCCGTGTGTTCGAATTCAGCGCACGGCAATAACTCCAGCGCGTTCACCCCGAGTGAGCATAGATAATTTCCGTGCGAACGGATGTAGCGGGTCAGCTCACGGTAACCGCCCGTAGTCGCATTATCACCCGATAAACCAAGTAAATCACGCAGGTGGCCTTCGAGAATAACGAGATCTTCAACCGCTGGGGGTACGTAATCATCGGCGAAAGGCCGCAAGGTTTCAGGGCCAATAATAATCCCGGCGAGCTGGGCGGGGCCCACCACTGCACGAGCCCAAGGGTCCACCATCTGCGTCTCGCTGAAGCGATCATCCATCTCGGAATCTTTCCCCAGCAAGGTGACCCAATAATGGCAGCCGCTGAGATTCTCCGGAACGGCGGCCGACCAAGCGCCCTGCCCCTCGGGCTTGAGCGTGAGCAGGTGTTCGGCTCCGCCCTCCGCCCGCCGCCAACTCATTTCAACGGCGCGGGCGCGCGGCGCAAAGATGCGAAACAAAGTCGATTGGTCGGTCGTAATCGCCCCGAAATTACCTGGAGGCTCCAAGACATCGAGTGGATCGGAAGCCAGGATATCAGCGAGTTCGAGTAGGCCGGGCGACTCGTAGATAACGCGGACGGGACGGGCTTCCGGATCAGCCTCCTCCGCCTGAAAGCGGAACACATGTCGATCCGTCCGCAAGCGTGACACGACCAAGTTACGATGATACCCGGCATCGCGACGGACATTGTCCGCATCATGCGGGGGCTCTACCCAGCGGCCCCCGTCACGCAAAAACTTGAACTCCGCGTCCACTTCGCCGCGCAGGACCTCGGCGAGCGGTACGCTTAGCTCAAAGCCTTCAGCCCCGTCCACGCAGACTGGGCGCAGCAGCCAGCGATCCATATCGAGCGCCCGACCCCAGTCATTGAAGGCCCCGACGACAGACACGGTGCCGTTAGCGACATCCGGGCAAAGGACTTTCCAGAAAAAGAAATGCACCTGGCCGGCCTCGATCCAGTGGCCGGAACGAAGCGACCAAGCCCGGACATCGGCGGGCTCCAACGCTACCATCCGCGCAGGCGGGTTCAGGGAGAGCGGTGGCAAGCCCGGCCCCACCCAATCCTCGGCGAGCACGACGAGTCCGGAGACCTTAGTCTCCCACCGTGCGCTGGCCAAGTCTCGCGTCATTCCCCGCAATGAGGATGTCGGAAAAACATTTGGCGAGCAAAAGCGGGCTTCCCTCCGTGCCATCGCTTCACCACGATGCCGGCGTGGAAATAAGCGTACTAGTGAGCGACTGGGAAGGTCACCGCCTCCTGGATTCCGGCGACGGGTTCAAACTCGAGGAGATCGGCGGCGTCCGCATGATCCGCAGCGAGCCCAAAGCCTGGTGGAGCAAGTCCCTGCCCGCTGCCGAGTGGACCCGCGCCGTCGCCGAGCACGAGGAAGGCGGCCGCGAGGGTCGCTGGAAACTCAAAGGCAACTGCCCCAAGGAGTGGGAAACCCAACTCGGCAAGATTCGCTTCCAGTTGCGGTTCATGGATAACTCCAAGCAGTTCGGCGTCTTCGCTGAACAATCCCCGCATTGGAAATGGGTGGCCGCCCGGCAACAGAAGAGCGAGCCCCGCCCCCGCCTGCTCAACCTTTTCGGCTATACGGGTGCCGCCTCACTGGTGGCCGCCCAAGCCGGCTGGCACGTTACGCATGTCGATGCCTCCAAGCCCGCCGTCGCCTGGGGCCGCCGCAACCAAGAGCTTTCCGGTATGGCCCAGGAGCCCATCCGCTGGATTATTGAAGACGCGATGACCTTCGTGAAGCGCGAGGTGAAGCGTGGCAACAAGTACGAGGCCATCATGCTCGACCCACCCGCCTTCGGTCGCGGACCCACCGGTGAATTCTGGAAAGTCGAACGGGATCTCGCACCCTTGCTCCGTGCCTGCCGCGAGCTCCTTTCCGAGCAAGCGCAGTTCATCCTGCTCACCGTCTACACGATCGACGCCTCTTCTATCCTCTGCCATAACCTGCTCGAGGAGAACACTCGCGGGCTGGGTGGTAAGATTGATATCGGTGAACTGGCCCTGAAACAGGAAGGTGCTGGCCGCTTACTCCCGCTTTCTCTGTGGGGCCGCTGGACCGCCCAAGCCAAGGCATAAGCCCTGGCATTAGGCCGCATTAGGCTGGGTGACGGTTTAAATAGTTTCCAACCCGGGGCTGATGCCCTCTAAATGGAAGGCGTGAGCCTAGTCCCTGACCAAGCTACCTTCCGCCAACTGGCACAGAAGAACGACCTTATCCCGGTGTGTCTCGACCTGATGGCCGACCTCGAGACACCCGTCTCGGTCTATGCCCGGCTTCGCGCCCTCGGCTCCCCATTCCTTTTCGAATCAGTCACCGGCGGCGATAAGCTCGGCCGCTACAGCTTCTGCGGAGCGGTTCCGGCGATGACGCTCACCGCGTGGGAAGATCGGACCGAAATCACCCGCCGCGATGGCTCGAAGGAAACCATCCCGACTCCGGCCGACCCGCTTACGCTGATTAAGAAAGAACTCTCGGGCCTACGCGTCGCCAAGGTGCCTGGCCTCCCCCCTTTCGTCGGCGGTATGGTCGGCATGGTCAGTTACGAATATATCCACCGCGTAGAGCCCACCGTCCCGAAGCCCGCGAAGGATCCGGCTGGCACCCCCATCCTTCACTTCATGCTCGTTGATCGCGTTGTCGCCTTCGACAACGCTCGCCAGACCCTTCGCCTCATCGTCAACGCCCGCGTGAAATCGCCGGCCGAAGCGGACGCCGCTTGGGATGCCGCCCGGCAGGAACTGGAAGCCCTCCGCGCCGTCGTGACCGGACCTCGAACCGCCGTAGCTGCCGAACTTCCGGCGATCGCCGAATTCGCCACGGGTACGGCCAATGTCAATCAGGCCGACTTCGAAGCCGCCATTCACAAGACGCAGGAATACATCCGCGCGGGCGATTGCGTGCAAGTCGTACTCTCGCGCCGCACGGACGTAGCCTTCAAGGGCGACCCGCTCGACCTCTACCGCGTACTCCGGCATGTGAACCCGTCTCCCTACATGTTCGTGATGGAAACCGGACGGGGCTTTGACGTCGTGGGAGCCTCCCCAGAGGTCAACGTCCGGCTAACAGGCCGGCATTGTGAAATCCGCCCGATTGCGGGGACCCGCCCACGCGGGGCTGATGAAGCCGCCGATCGCCGATTAGAAACCGAACTACTCGCCGACCCGAAAGAACGCTCCGAGCACCTGATGCTCGTGGATCTCGCCCGCAATGACCTCGGCCGCGTCTGCGTCCCCGGTACGGTCAAGGTGCCTGATTACGCCATCGTTGAACGCTACTCACATGTGATGCATATCGTCTCGCAGGTCGAAGGCGATCTCGCGTTAGACAAGGATGCGTTTGACCTCTTCCGGGCGACTTTCCCCGCCGGCACTCTTTCTGGTGCGCCTAAAGTGCGCGCCATGCAGGTCATCTCGGAACTCGAAGGGGAACGACGCGGCGTCTACGGCGGCGCGGTCGGCTACTTCGGGTTCGATGGAGGACACGATTCCTGTATCGTGATTCGCACCGCCTCGCTGCGTAACGGCGTCGCCAGTATCCAAGCAGGGGCCGGTATCGTGGCGGATTCTGTGCCCACTTCTGAGTTCGAGGAAACCATCAACAAATCCAAGAGCGTGCTCCGAGCGCTGGGACTTGCTGCCGGCCTACGCTCCTAGCCACCTTCCCGTGCCCAAGTCGAAGCCACAGAAGAGCGCCAAAGCAAAGGCGGTAGAGGCATCGTCCCTTGAAAACCCGATGGTCAAGCCGCCGCTCTCGGTGTTACCCGCCGAGTCGGATCCCGTGGAGCCAGGCTTACCTTGGGAAAAACTCTCCCCGGAGGAACGCTCACCGATCCGCTATTACCTGGACCAAATCGGCAAGACGCCACTGCTGACTTTAGAAGAAGAAACCGCCCTCGCTCGCCGGGTGCTCAAGGGCGATGAGGCCGCGCGCCTGAAGATGATTCAGTCGAATCTCCGCCTGGTCGTGCGCATCGCCAAGGACTATGATGATTTCGGCCTCTCGTTGATGGATCTCATCAGCGAGGGAAACTTCGGTCTCATCAAGGCCGTGGAACGCTTCGACCCGGATAAAGGCGGGAAGCTCAGCACCTATGCGGCATGGTGGATCAAGCAGGCCATGAAGCGCGCCCTCGCCTCCAACGGTAAAACTATCCGCCTCCCGGTACACATGGTCGATCGCATCGCCCAGATGCGCCGCACCGTTAATCGTCTGACGACGGAATTAGGCCGCGAGCCCCATAACGATGAAATCGCCCAGGCGATGGAAATCCCCTTGTCGAAGGTGGTGCACATGAAGTCGGTGGCCAATCGCGCCGCCTCGCTTGACCAACCCGTGGGCGAGGAAGGCGACGCCACCTTGGGCGACTTGGTTAAAGACGAATCCGCCCGCACGCCCTTCGAGACCCTCCGCGGTAAATCCGATAATGACGAGATTGGCGAAATGCTATCAGCCCTCGAGCCTCGTGAAGCGGAAGTGCTGACCTTGCGATTCGGCCTCAACGGCGAAAGCCCACTGACGCTCGAGGAAGTCGGCGAGATGTTCAAACTTACCCGCGAACGCGTCCGCCAACTCCAGCAATCGGCGCTTATGCAGCTGCGCCGCATCATGACCGAGCGCCAGAAGCTCCTGACCCCGGAAGATGTCCGTAAGAACAAGATGGCCGAAGCCCGCACCGAGGTACTCAGCGAATTCTTCCGCTCCAAGGGAATCCAGTCGGACAAAAGCCGCGGACCCCGCGCAGGTCTCTGACGGTGGCTACTTTCTAGCATCGCCCACCGGGCGGACCGCCGTAAGGTGCACGTCGTTACGCGGCCCGCTCATTCATGAATCTCACCCTTCCCGCCCAGGCCCCCACCAACCCTTTCGGTTCGTTTGCCTGTGCCTGGAGACTGACCCGCCAGATTCACGACGCCCGCGGGTGGCAAGCCATCGCCACTAAGTGCACCGGGCGCGCCTTCACCGCAATGGTGGGCCATCAGGCCTTCGCCGCTTGGGTCGAGTTCCTGCTCCAGCCTGAAAACCGTCCGTTCGTTGACGCCAACCCCCTCCTTTTACACCGCACCCTGCTGGGTTACCTTTCCACGCGGTGGAATGGTGATCGCAAATTGCGGGTGCTGCAGGACTCATACCGCTTTGCCAAGTCCCACCCTGGCCCGCTCCTGCAAAGCCTGCTCCAGCCGAATGAAGTGACCTTTGCGGAAGTGCCCCTAGGCGATGAAACGGGCAATATTCGCTTTGCCCTCACGAATTCTGCCCGCTTCCGCCGCGAAGGCGAATGGACCCTGCGCGTCTATTGCGATAAAATAGGCGGTGAACTTTGCTCGATCGCCTTCTCGGTAGAGGAAGTAAAGGGGCAATGGGTAGCCTACGCTGGGGCGATTCAGGGTGGTAGCGGTGCCAATGAAGAAACCATCAAAGCCTCCGCCAAGGCCATGCACGGCGTCCGCGCCAAGGCTATGGCCATCTTTGCCCTCCAAGAGGCCGTGAGTGCCCTCGGCATCACCCGCCTCCTGGGAGCCGGTAATTCGATTCAGATGAGCAACGGGAAGCACATGATCCATGTACCCTGGAATAAGATTTCCTTTAATTACGACGGCATGTGGGCAGAGGCGGATGGCACGCCGGCCGAGGAAGGCTGGTTCGAACTTCCGCTGCGCGAGGTCCGTCGCACCCGCGAAGAGATTAAAGCTAACAAGCGCCCGCTCTACGCCCGGCGCTATGCGCTTTTCGACCTCCTGCAGGCCGCCGTGGCCGAAGGCCTGAAATCGGCCTAGTCGGACAACAAAAAGGGCCCCGTTGCCGGGGCCCTTCGTTCAGCCTCTAATCCGAAGATTAGAAGTTGTAGCGAACCGAGAGGGTCGTCGCAGACGTCGAGTTCGACGTGTGCTGGTAGCCGGCAGCGAGCTGGGTCTGCTTGCTCAGGTTGTAAGCGAGTTCGACGCCATAGCTGTTGGCACCCGAAATACGGGTGTAGTTAGCGGCAGCTTCGAAACTAGCGCCGAGATCATGGCGGAGGTTAAGGCTGTAGAGCTCGTTGGAGCCGATCGAGACAGTGGCATCGGTGCTGTAGGCGACGTTTTTGAAGACGTAACCGACGCCCACGAGGTCAGCACCATTAGTGGTGCCATTGTGGCCAATGCTGGTAGCAGCCTGGAGGAGGAAGTTGGAGCTACCGATGAAGGCAGACGCTTCGAGGCCAAAGGCCTGGGTATGGCAGTCATAATTGACGCCAACGCGGTTGTAGGAGAGACCGGAAGCGGACTGGGCGGAAGCCGCAGCAGCGAGGGTCGTGAGGGTGAGGATCGGGAGGATGTGCTTCATATGCATGGGTGGTTTTAGGCTCCGTTGCCTTGAAAACAACCCTTAATGGCAAAAATGCCACACATCCGCCATATTCGTCACCTATCTAATAACCTGGATAAACAAAAAGGGCCCCGTTGCCGGGGCCCTTTGTCATCAGCCTCTAATCCGAAGATTAGAAGTTGTAGTGGAGAACGATCGAGGTCTCGGACGAAGCGCCAGAGGCCTTGCTGTACTCAACGCCGAGCTGGTACTGCTTGGTCAGGTTATAAGCCAGACCGATGCTGTAGCTGTTGACGCCGGCGTCGCGGCTGTAACCGACAGAACCTTCGATGTTGGAACCGAGGTCTTTGCGGATGCCGAGACCGTAGGACTCGTTAGAGCCAACGGACAGGGTGGCGTCAGCGCCAAAGGCAACGTTCTTGAAAACGTAGCCGAGGGACACGGAGTCAGCGCCGTTACCGGTGCTGTTGCCACCGATGGAGGTTTCAGCCGAAACGAGGAAGTTCGAGCTGCCGATCAGGGCCGAAGCCGAGAGGGAGTAGCCCTTGCTGTCCGTGTTATAGCCGAGGCCAACGCGGTTGTAGGAGAGACCGGACGAAGCAGCAGCGCTCTGGGCAGAGGCAGCGGCAGCGAGGGTCGTGATGGTGAGGATCGGGAGGATATGCTTCATAGCGGTGCCAGTATTGCGACAGGCTCGGCTCGAAATCAAGCACCTTTTGCATTATTTTAATCCGACCTCTCAAACCGGGTAGTTTATCCACCTTAATTCACATCCCCCTGTGAATAAAGCTGGGGATTATTGATAGTCAGGGCTCTTACAAAACGGGATCACCCCCGGTGGGCTGAGCTAAATAGCCTACTTAGAGTGCGTACGGGCGACCTCCCACCCTCCCAAACCCCTAAAAAGCCCTAAAATCAGCATTTAAATGCCTTTTGGCCAAAAAACCCTGTGTTTTATAATAAAACCGGCCTCCGCTCTCCTCTAGAAGGGGGATATCTGCCCGGCACCTCGCCCCGCCCCACTTGGACAACAAAAAACCCGCTTGGCGAACCAGGCGGGTTTGGGAGCGGCCTCGGGGGCGGCTTACTTGCGGCGGAACTTCGAGTTGAACTTCTCGACGCGGCCAGCGGAGTCAACGAAGCGCTTCTCGCCGGTGTAGGCGGGGTGCGAATCCATGGTGACTTCACGGCGGACGACGAAGAACTCAACGCCGTCGATCAACTTAGTCTCTTTAGACTTCATGGTCGAACGGGCGGGGAACTCGCGGTTCGTGGAGACATCCACGAAGACGACGTTGTTATATTCAGGATGGCCTTCCTTCTTCATAAATAGGGTGTTTGCTAAGGGTTAGCCCTGACGCGCCTTGTAGCGGGGGTGCGTCTTGTTGATCACGTAGATACGGCCCTTGCGGCGAACTACTTGGCAATTCGGGTGACGCTTCTTCAGCGACTTGAGGGAGGAGGAGACTTTCATGGTCGGGAGAGCCGTTTTAGCAACGGCAGGTCGGCCAACAAAGGTAACCCTTGGTCGACTGTCAACGGGATTTCCAAGGCTGGACGCAGTTCTCTGCATTGCCTATGTTTCTGCCCATGGAAACGCGCATCCGCCCCGCCACCCAGGCTGACATCCGGGCGATTAACGCTATCTATAACCACTATGTGGGCGGAAGTACCTGCACGTGGCACCTCACCGAGGAAACCGACGAAGGCCGGGCAGCTTGGCTCAAGGCCCGCGGGCCGGCCCACCCTGCCATTGTGATCGAATCCGCAGGGCAAGTGCTTGGCTGGGGCTCGCTTTCGACCTACAATAGCCGCCAAGGCTGGTCGGGCACGGTCGAGGACTCGGTTTTCATCCACCATGCCCATCACGGCCAAGGCCTCGGCAAGAAGGTCCTCCAGGAACTCCTGCGCCTTGCGGACGCCCTCGGCCACCATTCAGTGATCGCCCGCATCTCCGGCGAACAAGCCGCCAGCCGCCAACTTCACGCCACACTCGGCTTCGAAGAAAGCGGCATTCTGCGCGGCGTCGGACGCAAATTCGGCCAGAAACTCGATTGTGTCTACATGCTGCGCTCGCGGCCCCAGCCCTAACCTTGACAGAGAGGGAGCGAACCCTTTGCTCACCTATCCGCTTTAATGCTCAGGTGGTGGAATGGCAGACACGCTGGATTCAGGTTCCAGTGCCCCTAAAGCGTAAGGGTTCAAGTCCCTTCCTGAGCACCAAAAGCAAGACACGACCCCGGCGACCCCGGGGTCGTCCGTTTGATCTCGACCCTATGTATCTACTTATCAACTACAACCCGCCTAGCCCTGCCCCTAGCCCTCAAAGTTAGAGCCTTTCCCCTATCACATGGAGGATTGTCCCCTCGGGGTAGACCCTCCATGCTTCCGGACAACCGATGGCGGATCTCTCCACATTGCCCGACCTCCTTCCCTGGCCCTTCCTGGTCTGCAGCCGCAAGGGCGAGATCCTGTTCGCCAATCCGCTCGTCGACCGCGCGGTCGGCCGCAAGGTCCAGGCGGGCATGAATATCGATAAGTTGTTCCTCGAACTCGAGAACGGCCTGCCCGCCTCCACCCTGCTCCACTCCGCCGCTCGCTGGTCCGCCTGGAGCGGGATGCTCGAACTGCGAAGCGCGAGCCAAGGCGAACCCATCCGCGCCTCGAAGATCATCCTGCAGCCCGACCCGAAGTTCGATCGCCAGGTCTGGCTGATCTTCGCCGAAGACCCGCAGGTCAACGGCGCGCCGATACTCACGCCGCGTTCCGGCATGAGCCTCGCACGTACGCTCATCGAGAACTCTCCCGACTTCATCATCTTCCGCGACCTGCAGGGACGCATCCTGCACACCAGTCGCAGCCTCGATGAGTTCCTCGCCCTGCCCTACCGGGGCTACGTGGCGGACCTCTCCCTGGCCGATATCCTCTCAACCCGCACGGCCGACCAGTTCCGTCAGTTCGACGAGGAAGTCATCCGCACGGGCCAACGCGTACTTCATGCGGTCATGCACTTCGAGACCCAGGATAGCCGCTCGCGTCTCGTCCGCGTCGTCCACGAACGCATCAAGGGCGGCGGCGGCCTGCCGAACGGGCTCCTCACCTTCGCGGTCAATATCACGGAATCCGTCGACGAGCATAACCGCCTACGCATCGCGCTCGAAAAGGCCGAAGAGGTCGCGGCGGCAAAGTGGCAGTTCGTCGCCAACGTGACGCACGAAATCCGAAATCCGATCAACGCCATCCAAGGCCTCTGCGAGACGAACCTGGAGACGTCCACGCCGGTACCGGCCGACGTCCTCACAAAGATTCAGTCCTGCGCCCGCGAACTCGAGGACACCGTCCGCGACGTTCTCGACTTCTCCCGCCTCGACCGCGGTAACGTCACGATCGAAAATATCCCCTTCAACCCGGTCCGCGCCCTGGAGGAAGTGACCGCGCAGTTCCAGCACCAGGCCGGCCGCAAAGGCGTCGAGCTCGCCGCGCTCGTCAAGGCCGACTCGCCTCAGTCTGTGCTCGGCGACCCCATCAAGTTCCGCCGCATCATCGCCAACCTCGTCGGTAACGCGGTGAAGTTCACCGAGAACGGCCACGTCCACGCGGAACTCGAGTTCGAGGAACGCAACGGCCGCCTGCGCGCGCAGCTCACGGTCCGCGACTCAGGGATCGGCATCCCGCAAGACCGCCTCGAGAGCATCTTCGAACCGTTCACGCAGGCCGACGCTTCCACGACGCGACGCTTCGGCGGCACCGGCCTAGGCCTGACGATCGTCCGCAGCCTCACCCAGGCGATGGACGGCTACATGAAGGTAATCAGCGAAGTCGGCACGGGCTCGACCTTCACCGCGACGGTCATGGTCGAACCCAACCCGGCCTTCACACCCCCGCCCCAGCCCAAGCTTGCGGGCCAACGTATCTTGCTTGTCGCCGGCGACCCCGCCGTCCGCCAATGGTTCGCTGACTCTCTGGCCTATTGGGGCGCAGAATGCGAACAGACGGAGACCTACGAAGACGCCGAAGCGCTCTGGGCCGCCGCGGCCGCCGCCGAGAACCCCTTCAGCCGTGCGCTGATCGATCTCCCCGAAGACGTCAGCCCCCGTCTACCGGCCTTCCCACGCGAACAGATCATCCTGGTCACCTCTTCCGAAGTCGAATTCCGCAGCCAGGCCCAACTCTTCCGCCCAGTCACGCTCACGGCCCTCTGGACCCGCTTCAGCACGGAAGCCCCCGCGCGCGACGAACATGAGCCGGCCCACGGCGCCCCCCGCGCTTCCCGCAGCCTCCGCGTGCTCCTCGCCGAAGACAACGAAGTCAACCGCGAGGTCGCCAGCGCCCGCCTCCGTCGCGCCGGCCACGACGTCAGCGCCACCGTCGACGGCTCCGCCGCGCTGGACCTCTGGCGAACGAAGGAATTCGACGTCGCAATCCTCGATATCCAGATGCCGATCATGGACGGGCTTTCCGTCGCCGCCGCCATCCGGGCCGAAGAACAGGCCCGCGGCCGCCGCCGCACCTCGCTCCTAGCCTTGACCGCCATGACCCAGGAACTGGATCGTGCCCGCTGCGAGGCCGCGGGCTTCGACGCCTACCTCGCCAAGCCGGTCCGGGGCGCCGAATTACTCGAAAAACTGGAGCTTCTCGCGGCCAGCCAGGAAGCCGCCCTCGGCCGCGTCCGCGACGACGAGTTCGCCGCCAATCTCGAGTCCGCCGAAACCGAGGACGCCGAGGACCTTAAGGCCGCCGCCCGGGCCTTCCTCCGCCACGCCGACGACATCATCACCCGCCTGTGCGTCGCCCGCGACTCCGCCGAGTCCGACACCCTGAGCCGGGAAGCCCATGGCGCCAAAGGCATGCTCTCCCTCATGGCCTGCACGGGCCTGGCCCGCCTAGCCAACCAGATCGAACGCCAGCCGACCGAGACCTCGGCCCGCGCCCGGACGGATGAGCTCATCGACGGCTTGCGGAAATTGCGCGAGACGCTACAGTCTCGTTCAGACCTGAGTCCTGATGGCCAAGCCGAAACTCAAACCCGAAATCAAGACTGAGACGCTGGTCTCGGCGGCGCCCAAGTGGAACGTCGTCGTGCTCAACGATCCGATTAATTACCAGGCCTACGTCGTCGTGGCCTTCATGAGCGTCCTGCGCATCGGCGCCCCCGAAGCCAAAAAACTCATGCAGGCGATTCACGCGGAAGGGCGCGCCACCGTCTGGACCGGCGACCGTGAACGCGCCGAGATGCTCGCGCTGGAACTACAGCAGTGGCATCTCAACTCCCTCCTCGAGAAAGATGGCTGAACTCCGACTCAGCATGACGCAGGAGGCGCGCACCGTCCTCAGCGATTTGCTCCGCCTCATCGCCCCCGCCGCCTCCCGCGTTTCCGTCAACCGCGCCAACGTGCCCTCCTCCGACGAAGAGATTGCCGGCTTCTGGGTCGAGACGCTCACCGCGCAGGCCTCCGAGGAGGCCCGCCTGCTCGCCGTAGCCTTCGCCAGCGCCAAGGGCGACCCAGCCGTGATCGTACTCCCGAACGAGGCCCAGGCCCAGGCCTTCCTCCGCTCTCTCTCCGCCGTGCGGATGGCGCTCCGCGACCTGGTCTTCGCCGATATCACCGACGCCCAGCTGGAAAGCTCCGAGGACATCGACGACGAATCCCTGCCGACCGAGAAACGCCACGCGCTCGCCTGCTACGCCTGCTTCGGCCTGCTCCAGCAGTCGCTCATCTCGCAGCTCTGCCCCGAGGCCTTCGACTGAGCGACGAAATCGGTTGAACGTCCGCCCTCGACCCGCAACAAACAGGGCGTGCGCAGCGGCCTCCTCAGTTTCTTCTCCGCCCTCGGTTCCTTCGGTCGCCAGCTCGTTGCCCTGCCCCGCCCGAAGTTCTTCCCGTTCGCCGGCGTGCTCCGCTCGATGGACGGTCCGACCTTCAAGGCGGATCTCGTCGCCGGCTTAAACGTCGCGCTCCTCGCCTTCCCGATGTCGATGGCCTTCGCGATGAAGGCCGGCCTCCCGATTTGGTGCGGGCTCGTCGGCTGCGGCGTCGCCGCCGCAGTGGCCCCACTCTTCAGCGGCTCCGCCAATCTCTCCGCCGGCCCCACCAACGCCACCGCGGCCTTGCTGCTCGGCTCCTTCGCCACGCTCGGCGCCACCAACCCGGAACTACGCGCCTCGGCGCTCCCCACCCTGGTGCTGATGACGGGCCTCTTCCTGCTGCTCGCCTCCTGGCTACGCCTCAGCGGATTCGCCGACTTCGTCCCGCGCACGGTCATCTCCGCCTATATCGCCGCCGCCGCCCTCCGCGTCATCGCGCTGCAGCTCCCCATCGCCCTTGGCATGCCGGGCGATCACGCCAGCGAAACGCTGCCCGAAGTACTCTGGCACGCGCTCCGCATGGGGCGTACGCTCATCAATCCTGAACTGGGGCTGACAATCATCACCGGCATCGCCTATTTCATCCTGAGGCCGAAATACGGCGCTGGCAAAGCGATCCTCGGCGCGGTCGCCGTCGCGACCTTCGGCGCCATCCTCGCGCAGAACGTGGCCCTCACCCAAGGCGGCCATGGAGACATCGTCGCCTACGTTCGTGATGCCGCCCAAGCTGGCGCAACCCCGCACCTGGATTTCTCCGGCCGCACGCTGTCGACGCTGTTCTCGCCGGCCCTCGCGCTGGCGGTACTGATCGTCATTGAGGGCACGGCCAACGCGCGTGCCTCGGCGTTGAAGACGGGTCGACCGTCCGACCTTCACCAAGAAGTCTACGGACTAGGCATGGCGAATATCGCCTGCGCCTTCACGGGCGGCATGGCCGCCTCCGGCTCAATCAGCCGCTCCGCCCTCAACGTCGCCAGCGGCGCCCGCACCGCGATGGCCTCGCTGCTCTGCGGCGGCTTCATCCTCGGCGCCCTCTTCCTCGCCCGGCCCGCGGTGGCCGTCGTACCGCTCTCGACGCTCGCGATCCTCGTGATCCTCGCCGAAATCGAGCTCGCGAACTTCTCCGCGATCAAACTGATCCTGAAATCCAGCGCCCAGGACCGTACGGTCTTCTTGGCGACCTTCGCCACGGCGCTGCTCGCCCCGCTGGACGTCGCAATCTTCCTCGGCACATCCGTCGCCGTCGCCTTCTACCTGAAACAGACCTCCACCCCGGAAGTCGTCGAATACGACTTCTCCGACACCGGCGAAATCAAGGAACGCCCGAAGGGGCAAGGCACGACGGGTATCTCGATCCTGCACGTCGAAGGCAGCCTCCACTTCGGCGCCACCCAGGCCTTCCATGAACACCTGCGCCGCGCCTCGGCCGATCCGAACCTGAAGGTGCTCGTGCTGAAGTTCCGCGAAGCGCTGTACCTCGACGCCAACGGCGTGCTGCTCCTGCGCGACCTGGCCGACATGCTGAAGTCCGACGGCCGCCACCTGATCCTCTGCGAGGCGAAGGCCGACACGATGCGGATCATCGTCAACGCGGGGCTCGACCAATCCGTCGGCAAGGAGAACGTCTTCCCGTTCGAAGAAGCCAATCCGAACCTCGCCCTCGCCAAGGCCGTCCGCCGTGCCCGCGAACTGGCCGGCGGCGGCCAGGCGGTCCTCCGTATCGTGACAGCCCCGCACCCCGACCTCCCTAAGCCCGCTTCGGCCTCCGGCGAGGATTGGCAGATTTAGTCTTCTCTCGCCGTTTTTCGGACACCCCACGCCGTCCCTAGGGGCTTTTACGGCGGTTTTTGAATTATGGCTTGAAGCCCGCACGGGGACTCGCCCTTTTGGGGTGGTCTGTTCACCTGAAAGACACCCCCCTTCCCAGCACCATGAGCCACTACAGCGAAATCCAAAAGCACCTCGGCACCGAAGCCGAAAACCTCCTCGGGTTCAACAACCCGAAGATCAAGAAGGAGCAGATCCATTCCCCTCGCGCGGATTGGGTCGACCACGCCTTCTCCGCCTCGGATCGCAATAACCGCGTCCTGGCCAACCTGCAGCGCCTCTACGGCTCCGGCCGCCTCGCCAACACGGGCTACGTCTCGATCCTCCCGGTCGACCAGGGCATCGAACACTCCGCCGGCGCCTCCTTCGCCAAGAACCCGATCTACTTCGACGGTGAGAACATCGTGAAGCTCGCCATCGAAGGCGGTTGCAACGCGGTCTGCTCCACCTTCGGCGTCCTCAGCAGCGTCTCCCGCCGCTACGCGCACAAGATTCCGTTCATGGTGAAGATCAACCACAACCAGCTGCTCACCTACCCCAACGTCGGTGACCAGGTGATGTACGGCACCCTGAAGCAGGCCGCCGACATGGGCTGCGCCGCCGTCGGTGCGACGATCTACTTCGGCTCCGCCGAGACCAACCGCCAGATCATCGAAGTCTCCCACGCCTTCCAGCAGGCTCACGAGCTCGGCATGGCCACCGTCCTCTGGTGCTACACCCGCAACAACGCCTTCAAGACGAAGGAGAAGGACTTCCACGTGTCCGCCGACCTCACCGGCCAGGCCAACCACCTTGGCGTCACCATCTGCGCCGACATCATCAAGCAGAAGCTCCCCGAGAACAACGGCGGCTACCTCGCCATCCAGGCCACGGAATCCTCCTACGGTAAGATCGACAAGCGCATGTACACCGACCTCTCGTCCGATCACCCGATCGACCTCACCCGCTACCAGGTCGCCAACTGCTACATGGGCCGCATCGGCCTCATCAACTCCGGTGGCCCCTCGGGCAACAACGACTTCGCCGAAGCCGTCAAGACCGCCGTCATCAACAAGCGCGCCGGTGGCCAGGGTCTCATCTCGGGTCGTAAGGCCTTCCAGCGTCCGATCGAAGAAGGCGCGAAGCTCCTACACACGATTCAGGACGTCTACCTCACGAAGGAAGTCACGATCGCCTAAGGCGACCGTCATCTCCTAACCAAAGCCCCGGCCTCCGCCGGGGCTTTTTTGTTGGCGGGCATCACGAGGTAGGGGCGACACCACGTGCTATCGCCTGCCCCCAGGTAGGGGCGCCACTGCGTCGCGTCCGTGGGCGGATGGAGGTTCACAAGGTCAAAGACTTTACCCGGCGCATCGCACCTATCGCGGCGAACGGACGCCACGCAGTGGCGCCCCTACCTGCCAAACAATAAGGCCCGGTCCTCTCGCGAGGATCGGGCCTTATTCGACGAACCGTGCCGCTTACTTCGTCGGCGTGAGATCGGCTTCCGTCAGCACGGGCTTACCGACTTCACCCCGCAGGGCCTTGACCTGCTCTGGCTTCACGGCCGGAGCGGAGTTGCCGAAACTATTGCGGACGTAGGTCAGGACGGCGGCGATCTGCTCATCGGTCTGCTGGGCCTGAGCGGGCATCGGTACCGGCGTGGTGTAAGCCTTGCCCGAGACATTGATCGGACCCTGCAGCCCGCGCAGCTGAATGCGAATCAGGTTCTCGACCGGGCCATTGACCCAGTTCGACTTGGCGAGCGGAGGAGCGATGACGGTACCTTCGGCGTTCGGCCCGTGGCAGGCCATGCATAACATAAAGCCCTGTTTGCCAGCCGCCATGACGGCTGGGTCCACGCCCGCGGCGGCGGCGACCGGCTTGATGGTCGAAATATCGAGCAGCTTAGCCTCAATCGGCTTACTGGCCTTGGGTGCCTTTTCGAGGGTAGCCAACCAAGCGACGAGGTCGCGCACTTCGTTCAGCGTGAGCACGGCATCAAGCGCAGGCATGCCGGAAACAGGTGCGGTCATGGACTTGATATCCTTACGCGCCACTCGCCAGCGATTCCCCGCGACATCGATATCGACGGCATCCGGAGCATCTTTGATGAGCGCCCCCACGAGAGCGCCACCGTTCACGAGATCGATATTCACGGTGCCATAACCGGCAACGACGACTGCCGAGGAGCTGACAATGGATTCAAGCAGGTACCGACGGTCACCGCGCTTGGCGACGCCCGCGAGATTCGGACCGGCTTCACCGCCAGCGGCATGGGAATCATCCGAAGCGCGGTGACAACGGAGACACTGGCCAGCAGGCAAGGCCTGGAACAGCGCGAAGCCATTTTTGGCATTACCGCCCTCCATAGCTGGCATCCATTTGGCGAGTTTGTCGTCGCCGCCCGCCAGTGATTTCTGGACGGCAACGAGCGCGGTCTTCACTCCTGGCTCGGAACGGACAGCGGCCGCTTCAAGTAATTCAATGGCCGCTGGCGAGATGCCCTTCGCTTTCTCCAAGGCCTGCAGGCTCTCGATGAAGACAGCTTCGACGCCGGGGGACTGTAATTTAGCCAGGGCTTTCCAAGCACCCTGGCGGCGCGCAGCGGATCCCGCGGCCGTTGATTTGGAAAGCTCAATGAGTCCTTGAGCCGGATTCAGATGCGCCAGCGCACCAATCGCGACCATGGCCACTTCATCCTGCTTATCCTTGGAGTAGCGATCGGCGATTACCGTCAGGTCGGTCGGTTTACGCTCTAACCAGAGTTCGAGTGCCTTGGCGCGGGCGGAGCCACTGAGCTTCGGGTTAGCGACCAGGCTGGCGAGCAACTCATTCGAAAGTGACGCGACCTCGAGTCGATATTGCTCAACCAATTCCAAGGCGGCGCGGAGGGTTTCGGAATCACCCTTCAGGAGGGCTGGCAAGGCGGCGCTGAGGCTGGGGCTGAGTTCTTTCACGTCGCGCGGAAGGAGCGGCGACCAATGGGCCGTGGACTGGTCGACCGGGTAAGGGTTGGTCCACTGAGCGAGCAGGCGTAAGGCCTCGGCCCGTGCCTCGGCCGGCAGTTTCTCGTTGGTAGCGATGGCCACCACGCGCGCGGCATTTTTCTCGCCGCCTAAGCGGAAAGCACTGTGCGTCAGGCGGCGCAGCATGAAGGTCGTCCACGGACGTGAACCGAGATCATCGATGAGCGCCGCAACGGCTGGGCGGCCAGGCTCAAGCCCGAGATCGTGCACCGCCCGGATGGCCTCATCCGCGACCACGGTGGACTTATCGTTCACGAAGCGAGCAGCGGAAGGATCCAAACGGCGGCGCAGGGTAATGACGGCCGCGAGGCGCACGGAAGCGTTATCATCCTTGGCGACTGCGTCAAAGGCTTCGGCGGACTTGCAAAGATGATCGATGGCAAAGGAACCGGCGTGGCGGAGGATCGGATCGGCATCGGCGTTCTCTTTTAACATCGTGAGGACTTCCGGCAGATACTTATCGGCTCCGAGGCGAGCGGCCGCAATGGCGGCAAAGGAACGCACCCGCAACGAGGGGTCGAGGATGAGCTTACCGAGCGGCAGGTCATTGCCCTTCAACGGGGCTTCTTCCAACACCCTAATCGCCTGGGCGCGCACCTCGGCGTCGGCGTGAGATAACAAAGGCACGAGGCGCTGCGCGGCAGCCACGCGGTCAGCCAGAGGGGCAACCGGGGTATGCTGACCACTAAAGGCTTCGCCGGGGGCGATGGCGGCACCACGGCGGGCCAAGATACCCAGACCCCAAACCCCGTGCAGTCGCTCGAGGGCATGCTCGGATTTCGTGGCAGCCTCGAAACGATCGGCAGCATCAGGCCGGCGGGTCAGCTCAATCTGAGCACGGAGACGAACGCGCTGGTCCGCATGGGAGAGCAGTTTGGCCAGCTCGGCCGAGGACTGCTTCGTAAAGCCTCCTTTGATGAGGTCGGCCACGGTAGCGGCTGCCTCTGGCTTCATCATCTTCTGCGCTTCGAGTGTGATGATGCGGCCGGCGTCATGGGATTCCCAACCGGTAATAAAATCGGAAACCACGAGTCGACCCTTCCAGTCATACTCGATGTCGGTCGCAGCCACACCCCAGAGGAGCTGGTGCGACTCGGTCATCTTCATCCCGGCACCGGCTGGCTCCATCTTAAAGGACCAGATGCCTGAGCCACCCGCGGAACCGCGGTAATCGCAGATATGGAAATGCTGCGCCTCAGCTTCAACGAAGCCGGCGCCCGGGTGATAGGTCAGGCCGGACGGACCCGAAGAGATGTAGGCCGAAGGGGGGATGATGAAGGCTGGCTGAACGGGATTTTGGAGCTCCCATACCTTCTCGGTCATCCAGCGAGAGAGCGGTCGCTGCTCGAGGCCAATTTCGCGGTGGAACGTATGCATCGCCTGATGCTCCATTTCCCAACCGGAGTCCGCCCCTTCGACGACGTAGACCACGCGGGCGGCGTCGCCCTGGTCAGAGTTATTATCCACGGAGAAGCCGTTACCGAAATCGTCGAAGGCGATTTCCTTCGGATTACGTAAGCCGAAATGCACGACTTCGAAGTTCGTGCCGTCGGGTTCAAAACGGAAAACGGCCCCGCGGTTATGCGAGTCGTATTTCTTCCCTTCTTTCGTTGTGAAGTTGAAACCGCGGTCACCGATGGTACCCCAGACGCGACCGTCCGGCCCGATGGCGAAGCCATTCATGTCGTGACCCGAAAGCGAGACGCGCACCCCAAAGCCGTCCTCGATGACTTTACGCTGGGCTTCGGTGCCATCCTTCTTGGCGTCCTGCAACATCCAGAGTTTCGGGATACAGGCGAAGTAGACATTATCATCCCAAGTCATCACGCCCGCGCCGGTGCCATCGAGGACGTGGTTGAATTTCTCAGCGAAGACCTTCGATTGGGTGAAAGTGCCGTCGGCCTTCTCTCCGCTGAGATAGCGGATGACCTCGGATTTGGCCGTCATAAATTCGAGAGACTTCTTGGCCTTCCACTTCTCATGCATGGCCAGGCGATCCGCCGTCGTCTTGGCCGCGAGGTCATCGTGATACCAGAAGAGGTTATTGCGGTCGTCTTCCACCCCATAGCGGAAGCGATGCGTCTCGGCGACATAGAGGCTACCGTCATTACCGAAAGAAATCGCGGTCGGCGAATAAACGCCCGTGGCGGCATGATCGCCAGTGACCTTAAAAGTAGCCCCGGGAATGAGCGCGGCCGTACCCTCGCCGGCCACCCGCACAAGGTTGTTGGCGGCCTTCGGCTTTGGACGTCCGCCCTTGGGGAAATTCGGCTTTGCGTCCGAGGAGAAAACAAAATGGTCGGCGGCGATGAGGCCCCACGCGCCGACCTCGTTATCGATGATGCGGATGACGCCCGTCTTGCCCTTAAATTCGGAGATATCCCAGACGGTTTCACGCAACGTCAAGTCATTCGCCCCGGTCGCCTCGCGGACAATTTTCCCGTCAATCAACAGTTGCACCGCGGTCTTGCCGGGGTGATTGCCGCCCGCGACAAGGAAGCCAAGAAAAGCGTGCGTGAGTTTAAGCTGCGGGGAGGTCAGTGTGCCAGTGGCGGCGTCGCCGCGATGCCCGGAACACACCAAGGCGTTGCCACCGTAGTTACGAAACTCGCCGCCGACGCCGTCAACCTTGCCGGTAACGGGGGCGAGGCCGAAACCCGTGCCCGTCGTCTGCCAGCTATCAAAGCCGTCACCTTCGAAGGCTTGGATGATCTTGGTCTCCGCCTGCAAGGCGGAGGCAGCAAGGCAAAGGGTGAACGATGCGAACAGGGATGACTTCATGGCGAAACGAGGGGTACAGCCCAGAAAAGGGGATGTTCCCGGGAGGTCGAGCGTGGCTTCCGAAATCTTTCAGTTACGGCCGAATGCCGTGCAAGACTTGGAACTTAGCACCGAAATGAGCCGGGTGCGTCAGGGCACGCAGTCGCCCCGTAGCCTCAGGGTCGCCCGACATGGCAATCCGTTCCATCTCCGTGGCGGCGAATTTAACGAAAAAGGCCTCCTGCCGGTCGAGCCGTACATTCTGGAACCCCGCCGCGATGAGCACGGGCTCAAGCCGATCCCAGAGGACGTGGCACGTGAGATCCTGTGAACCTAGATTTTCGAGTATCATCCCATTGAGCTGATGATTCCGATAGGCTCGGGCCGTTCCCGCCGGCGACGATTCCAGGCACTGCGCAATGGTCTTACCATAATCGAGCAAGATGACCGCTCCAGACCAGCCACCCGATAAAAACTCCGAGAGCAACTCCTCCGCGGCCAACGGCGCGTCGATGAGCCAACCTTCTTCGGCGACGGGCAACGACCGCGCGAAGCCCGCGGCGAGAGGCGTGGAGTAGTCGCTCAGCGGCTCGACGGTCAGTGCGGAGCCGTCGACCCTGACGCCGAGTTCGCGCCAGACGCCACCTTGGAACAAGAAACGGTGGAACGGCTGGGCGTCGAGGAGTTCGTTAGCCACGAACACGCTGTGGGCCGGAAAATCCGGCGTGGCGCCGAATCGGAACGTGCGGAGTTCGATGAACTCCGAAGCGACACCGGCATAATGCGTCTGACCCGGCTCGGCGCCGACCTCCACGAGTGCATGCGTCTGGGTGTTGCCGACAAGCGAGCGAGCGGCGCCGGCAATCAACTGGCCGAACATCGGGCCGAGGGCCGCGGCGGTGGTAAAATCCGCCCCCTCCCCTTTGCCTACCCTGACACGGTCAGACGCATAATAACCAAGGCCAGGCGAATATAAGGCCACTGCCACCAAACGCTCGAATGACACCATGCCACCCGACGCCTCCAGGCGAAGTAAGGCGACAATGGCGTCATGACGGGCGGCGGGCTCCACGAACTTTACCGTTATGCGGTCTTTTCCCCTCCGCCAGACGAATCGGGGTTGAGCCGTCGTCCGAATTGACCTGACTGCAGGCGAATGATCCTAGCGATCGAGAGTTCGTGCGATGAATCGGCCCTGGCGCTTTTCGACCCGGCCCGCGGACTCGTGCGCGAACTCATCAGCTCGCAGGCGGCGGAACATGAGAAATACGGCGGGGTCGTGCCTGAACTCGCTAGCCGGATGCACCTCTCCGCCCTGCCCCTCCTGCTGGCGGACTTTCGCGACGAGTTGCCGCAAGTCACCCAACTCGCCGTCACCCGCGGGCCTGGCCTACTCCCCTGTCTCTCCATGGGAGTCACGATGGCTCGCTCCCTTTCACTCGCCCTAAAACTGCCACTCGTCGGTGTGAATCACCTGCGCGCGCACGTACATTCGCCCTTCATCGCCGTCCATGCCCAGCATCCAGCCGGCTTTGCCGTGGCTCGCGCTGTACTCCTGCCCCACCTCGGCATCGTCATCTCGGGTGGTAATTCCCTCTTGGTGAAACTCGACGAAGACCTCCGCATCACCGTGATCGCGCGAACGGTCGACGATGCCGCGGGCGAAGCCTTTGACAAAGGCGCTAAGTTGCTCGGCCTGCCCTACCCCGGCGGTGCACTGATTGAGCAGCACGCCCAGCGGGGCGACGTAAAGAAGTACCCCTTCCCTCGCGGTATCCCCGAGAAAGCCGATCTCCGCATGAGCTTCTCGGGCCTGAAAACCGCCCTACGCTACCAGCTCGAAAAGATGTCCGACGCCGAACTCGCGGTAGCCCTGCCCGACCTCTGCGCGAGTTACCAGGAAGCCATCATCAGCCAGCTCGCCGCCAAGACGGCCGCGGCGCTGGACTTATCTACTTATAAATCCGTGGGGCTTTCCGGCGGCGTCGCCAATAACCGTACCTTACGCGCACGCTTGACCGCGGTCGCCCAACACCGCGGCCTGCCCATGCTCATCGCGGAACCGAAGCACTGCGGCGACAACGCGGGCATGATTGCCTTCGCGGCGTGGGCGGAGGCCGGATTGCCGATCAGCGCGGCGGCCGTGCCCGCCGCCAGCCTGACCATCGACCAAGTCTAGGCGGACTGCTTCACCAGCTCGCTAAATGCCCGGAATTGCGGATGGGTCGCATCGCCGAGCATCGCGTAGAAAATGGTCTCAACAGGAAGCACGTGCGCGCCAGCGGCCTTCAAGGCCGTCAGGCAGGTACAGACGTCTTCGGCACGGCGCCCGGTCACCGCATCGTCTAAAATCGTGACGCCCATACCCTCGCGGAGGGCATCCATGGCGGTCTGGTAGACGCAGACCGGGACTTCCAAGCCGCAGATCAAAAGCTGACTGACTTGCATCTTGCCCAAAGCCTCGACCAGCCCAGGAGCACCGAAAGCGGAGAAGGCCGTCTTACCGAACACCGCCCGCCTTTCGCCAGCGGCCAGGAGCAGATCGGGGTGCGTCGGACCGAGTTTGGCAGGGACCTGCTCAGTGAAGAGCACGGGCACCCCGAGCAGCTGGGCGGCCGACACGGCCAGGTGGCAACGGCGGAGGCAATCTTCCCCCGCGGGCATTACTTTCAAGAAAGTCGACTGGAGGTCGACGACGAGCAACGCGACGCCAGCAGCGGGGGCTTCAGACATGCCCCGCAGACTGTCTCCACCGACCAATAAGTCAGCCGCAAACCATGAGGGAATGGGGTTGCCCGCCCCGCCCCGTCCGACTTCTCTTCATGCCCATGGACTGGCAGGTTAAACCTATCGCGCGCATCTGCGCTGCATCCGGCAAGGATCTCCGTGTCGGCGACATCGTGACGTGCGTCGTCTACAAGCCGCTCGGCGGCAACATTGAGCGCTGTGACGTCCTCAAGGAACACGCCGCCACCTTTAAGCCCGACGGTATTCTGCTCGGTCGCTGGACTCGTGAAGTCAAAGAACGCGGCGAAGAAGAACAGGCGCAACGCGCCCAACTGCTTGCTTCGCGGGAAGAATTCTTCCTCTCCCTCTACGACGAGAATGACGACCCCTCGGGCGACAAGGGCGTGCTGAAGCACATCCTGGCGATGCTGCTCGAACGCAAACGCATCGTCAAAGCCGCCGGCCCGGCCGAGAACGGACTGATCACCTACGTCCACGCCTCGAGCAAGCAGACCTATCAGGTGCCGGCCCTTGACCTGCAGCCCTCTCATATCCTCCAGGTCGGAGCGACGCTCGACCTGCTGGTCGGATAATTACCATGACCTCTTCCCGCCTCCTCGCCGCCCTCGCCACCCTCCTACTGGTCGGCTGCAATACGCCAGACATCCCCTCCGAACTCGCTGCGGTTTATGTCGAGGCACCTAATTCGGCGACCAACTCATCGCGGCAGGAACTTAAGCTTCCCGTCAGCGGTATCGTCATCCCGGTACTCGTCCGCCCACTCGTCCTAGCTGAAGAAATCCTGAGTACGACCCCCATCACCAGCGGCGAATCGGACCTGCGCCAGGAGTTCCTGCTCGTCCAGCTCGACCGGCGTTCCGCGACCGACGTGATGAATTACACCAAGGAGGCCATCGGCCGCCACTTCATCCTGGTGATCAATGACTCGGCCGTCGGCATTATGCCCATCGATGCCGTCATCACCGACGGTAACCTGATTTTCCACGTCGAGAAGAAAGGCATGTCCAACACCGAAGCGGTCATGGATATCAGCAAGCGGCTCAACATCTCCGCACTTAAGTTGCGTAAGATCATGGAAGCGGAAAAGTCTCGGTGAGCCCGCGCCTCCCTTCAGTTCTGCTCATCGTCGCCCTGCTTGGCACCGTTTCGGCGGCGGCCATCGAGGTCGTCTGGCCCACCTCCATGGACCGGGCATCCATCCGCCTGCCGGAAGACTACCTGCAGGCCACCATCTCTGAGAATCCTTTTTCAGGCTCCTTCGGGATGGTACGGGAAGAAGGCCAACGCTTCCATGAGGGCATCGATATCCGGCCGACTGCACGCAACGCCGCCGGCGAACCGCTCGACTTAGTTTTCTCGGCGATGGACGGACAAGTCGCCTACGTGAACAACGCCACCAACGGCCCCTACGGCAAATACGTGGTTTTGACCCACCCCAAAGCAGAGCTGCTGGTCTATACGCTCTACGCCCATCTCGCCAAGATCGACCCCGCGGTGAAAGTCGGTGAAGCCATGACGCGAGGTAAGGTCATCGGCCTCATGGGGCGCACTTCTGCCGGGGCCGCCGCCATCACGCCGGACCGAGCGCACCTCCACTTCGAAGTCGGCCTCATCCTTTCCACGAGCTTCGGGACGTGGTACTCCGTCCAACCCGAAAATCGGAAATCACCAAACCTACACGGTCTTTGGAACGGCCAGAACCTCATGGGCATGGACCCCATGCCGGTACTCATTCGCACGCGTGCCAACCTGCTAGACGCTGTTCGCAGCCAGACTGCTGTCGTCTCCGTGACCATGCGGACCGCCACCGCACCTGATTTCGTGAAACGTTATCCAATGCTCGTCAGCGGCGATAGCGAACATGCCGCTGGTTGGCGCGTGGACTTCTCCTGGCAGGGCATGCCGATTCGTTGGACCGCACTGGAGGCGGGTCACGCACTCCTCCCGAGCTCCCGCTGGCAACTGTACGCCATCGACAACAGCGTCCGCAAATTACTCACCAGCCGAAAAATGATTACGCCGGATGCGAAGCGAGCCGGCGAACTGCTCACGCAGAACGTCGAAATCCTTCTAGCCGGGGTACGCTGAGTTAGTTCAGCCCGGGGTTTTCCGGGGAGTCCGCTTCGAGGCGCAAATCCGGCCGATGAAGTTCCAACAGCTTCTTCCAGAGCTCAACCCCTTCATACTCATTGGTGGTGGCCGAGAAGGGGCAGACGACCCAGGCGTTCATCCGAAACTCGTTCTCGAGTTGGCCCGGAGACCAACCCGCATAGCCGATGAAAGCGAAGAGCTTGAAGCGCTCATCTTTCGCCAACTCCATCGCCTCCTCTTGCCCCATCCCATAACGAATCTCCGCCTGCCCAGTAGCGGTGAAGTTCCAGCCGCCGAACGCGAGTCGATCCAGCGCCACAGGGCCACCCTGAAACAGCGGAATGTCCGCAAGGGAGGTTTCCGAGAAATCCGGCTGCATCTGACCGAGCGCCCGACCGAAAGGCCGGTTAAGCACCACCCCAATCGTGCCTTCGGCGACCGAATGGGCGTGCAAGAGGATTACCGTCTCGCGGAAATTGTCGTCCTGCAACTGCGGGTGCGACACCAGCAATTGCCCCGCGAGCGATGGCGGAGAGCCAGCCATCAGGTAGTCAGTCGGGTCACCTTGAGCCCGGCCTGTGCGAAGAGTTCAGCTACCAGCGGATCGTTCTTATAGTCGTGCCGGTAGCGCACCTCGGTGATGCCAGCGGCCGCGAGAATCTTCGCGCAATTCACGCACGGGAAGTGGGTGACATAACAGATTGTACCCTGAAGGGAGACGCCGCGCTTGGCGGCATCCGCGACGGCATTCTGCTCGGCGTGCACCGTGGCAAGTTCGTGACCATCGCGCATGTGTGAGTCATGCGGCGCGCCGGGCAGGAAACCGTTATAACCAGCGGCAACGAGTCGGTTTGGGTGCTTGCCGGTCGAGACGATGATGCAACCGACGTGCAGGCGCTCGCAGCTGGAACGCGAACTGACCAGCACGGCGGTGGCCATGAAGTATTCATCCCAAGTCGGACGAGCACCCCCGTTGACGAGGGCTTCGAGCTGTTCGGCGAGGGACTGAGGCTGACTCATCGCATCCACAGGCTGCCAGCCGGCACCCACCCGAGGCAAGTGGCAGTTACGCACAGGATCGTCGCCAGGAGCATCAGTCCGGCCGCTCGGCCCAGAAACGGCAGGAAATCGGCCGGCTGGGTGGCCTTACGAAAGGCGAGGTGCTGCCAGATAGCCAAGGGCAGCAAGGCCATGGGAGCCCAGCCGAAGACGTGTCCGAGGCAGGCTAGGCCGAGGAGGGAGTTACAGCCATGCAGGTTGCGCGCGAAGCCACGGCCAAAGCGCACGACGGTGGTGCGCTTGCCGACGGCAAGGTCGGTCTCGTAGTCGCGTGCGTTGTTCGCGACGAGGATGTTATCGGCGAGCAAGCCGAGCCCGAGGCCGGCGAGGAGAGCGGGCGCCCAAGGCATCGGCGGAGTATTGCAGCCACAGTCGCCTGGACTTGGTGTGCAAACCGCCCAAGCGCTTAGGACGGTGGCCTGCACGCCAAAACAGCCGACGACGAAGACATCGCCGATACCGCGATAAGCCAAGGGGAACGGACCAAGGGTATAGGCGAGCGCGCACGCAATCGCGAGCAGGCCCGCCAGCAGCAACCATGGCGAGAGCAAGGCGACGGGGGCACCAAGGATCAACGCGAAAGCGCACGCGATCCAGATACCGAGGCGCATGGAGGCGGGCGTGATATCGCCGGCGGAGACGGCGCGGCGCGGCCCCACGCGCGCAGCGGTGTCGGCGCCACGTAGCGAATCACCGAGGTCGTTGGCGAAATTGCAGGCGACCTGCACGCACAGCGCGAAGCCGAGGCAGCTTAGGAGGATAACTAAGAAAAACGGCTCAGCCCAGAGACCAAGGGCCCCCGTGTAGGCCATAACAACCGCCCCACCCAAGGCGACAGGCGCGACGGCCGCCACCAAGGTCTTAGGGCGGCAGGCGTGGATCCATGCACGGAAGTTCGTCATGCGCCCTCGAAGTTGGCAGACGCGGAACGAACGGAAACAAAAAAGCCCCGCGAGGCAGGGCTTTTCGATTCTGCTGAGCAGAATTAGTTCTGAGTGACGAGGGCAGCCGCCGGGGTCGTACCCTGAGGCACGCCCGAGGAATCCTTCCAGCTGGCGGAAGTGGTGCCATCAGCCTTGGTGAAGAAGTTCGTGCCCGTGGTCAGGGTGTCAGAGCACCAAGAGACGTGGCCGTCACCGTAGAGGATATGGCCGCCTTCAGTACCCCAAACGGAATCCGTCGCCGTAGCACCGGCCGCAGGCCAGTTACCACCGACGCCGAGACCACGGGACCAAGCAATCGGGGCGGTAACGGTGCCGACGAGCGAACGAGAGGTTGGCGTGTAGAGATCCCAGCCGGACTTACCTTGAGTAAGCGCGGCGGTGAAGGTGGCGTTGATCGCGACCGTATTACCGGTCCGGGTAATCACGTTCTTGGGAATTGTGGTGATACCGTCGGCCGCCGGATCAGCGTCAAGGAACCAAAGCTCGCCAGAATCGAGGGAGGCACCGTCAGCGAGGATAGCCGCGTAGCCCGACAGGGATGTCGTCATGGTCTTGCCGGAAGCCCAGGTACCGTTAGCGATATTGCGACTTCCTTTAGCCCAATTCATGTAAGCCTGTCCGATCGAACGTACCTTATTTAGGGCGCTGTTCTTCTTGGCGGAACGCATGACGCCCTGCACCCCCGGGAAGAGCACGGCGGCCAAGATACCGATGATGGCTATGACAGTCAGCAGCTCAATGAGCGTGAAGCCTGAGCGGGTCTTGGAGAAAGATTTCATAGGGGGTCTTAGTGAGAGTAGCTCAACCAGAGCTAGAGACAAGTCACTATTGTCGGCTGTAAATAAGCACAAAAAAGCCCCGAAAGACGGGGCTTTAAGATGCTGCTGAGCAGAATCAGTTCTGGGTGACGAGGGCAGCCGCCGGGGTCGTCGCCTGAGGCACGCCCGAGGAATCCTTCCAGCTGGCGGAAGTGGTGCCATCAGCCTTGGTGAAGAAGTTCGTGCCCGTGGTCAGGGTGTCAGAGCACCAAGAGACGTGGCCGTCACCGTAGAGGATGTGGCCGCCTTCAGTTCCCCAGACGGAATCGGTAGCCGTGGCACCGGCTGCAGGCCAGTTACCACCGACGCCGAGACCACGGGACCATGCAATCGGGGCGGTGACATTACCCACCAGGGAACGGGAGGTCGGCGTGTAGAGATCCCAGCCGGACTTACCCTGCGTGAGGGCGGCGGTGAAGGTGGCATTGATCGCAACCGTGTTACCGGTCTTGGTGATCACGTTCTTCGGGATGGTGGTGATACCATCGGCAGCCGGATCGGCGTCGAGGAACCAGAGCTCACCAGAATCAAGAGAGGCTCCGTCGGCGAGGATGGCTGCATAACCCGAGAGGGAAGTGGTCATGGTCTTGCCAGAAGCCCACGTACCGTTGGCGATGGCCTTATTACCACCAGCCCAGTTCATGTAAGCCTGGCCGATGGAACGCACCTTATTCAGGGCGCTGTTCTTCTTGGCGGAGCGCATGACACCCTGCACGCCAGGGAAGAGCACAGCCGCGAGGATGCCGATGATCGCGATAACGGTCAGCAGCTCGATGAGCGTGAAGCCTTTGCGGTTACGAACAGGAGTATTCATAGATTTGGTGGGGGTATAGATTAGGATAGGAGGATTTGTTCCCTTGGAAAGGGTAAAAAGGCTTTTTATGATTAATATGGCAAGGGGAACCGGGTGGTCAGTTCGGCCACAATACCCTGCGCTTCGGCGATTTTCGCAGGATTCTGAGGGTCGGAGAGCACAATCGAGATGGCCTTAGCGATTTGCTTCATTTCCACCTCTTTCATCCCGCGTGAAGTCACGGCCGGGGTGCCGACCCGGATTCCGCTGGCCTGGAAGGGGCTGCGCGTCTCGTCCGGCACGGTGTTCTTGTTCGTAGTGATGTGGGCGGCGTCGAGCGCCAGCTGGGCATCCTTGCCCGACACGTTGGGGTGGCTCTTGCGCAAATCGAGGAGGCTGAGGTGATTATCCGTACCGCCGCTGATCAAACCGAAGCCAAGCTGCACGAGCTCATCCGCCAGCGCGCGCGAGTTGGCGACGACCTGCTTGGCGTATTCTTTAAATTCAGGGGTCGCACACTGGGCGAAGCAAACCGCCTTGGCCGCAATAACATGCTCAAGCGGCCCACCCTGCGCACCTGGGAAGACGGAAGAGTCGATCGCCTTGGCGTGCTCAGCCTTACAAAGAATCAGACCGCCACGCGGACCGCGCAGGGTCTTATGCGTCGTGGTGGTGACGAAGTCAGCATACGGCACCGGCGAAGGATGCACGCCTGCGGCCACAAGACCGGCGATATGGGCGATGTCGGCGAGCAGGAGCGCACCGTTCTCCTTGGCAATCTTGCCGAAACGGGCGAAGTCAATTTCGCGGGCGTAAGCGGAGGCGCCAACCGTGATCATCTTAGGCTGCTCGCGCTTAGCCATCTCCTCGACTTCGTCGTAGTTGATGCGCCCATCGGCACCGACTCCGTAATGGACGACGGTGTAGAGCTTGCCGGAAAAGTTTGCCGCATTGCCGTGCGTGAGGTGCCCGCCGTGCGAAAGATTCATCGTCAGGATCTTGTCGCCTGGCTTGATGGTAGCGAAATAGACTGCGGCATTGGCCTGACTGCCGGAGTGTGGCTGCACATTCGCGTGGTCAGCACCGAAAAGTGCCTTGGCGCGATCGATGGCCAGCTGCTCGATTTGGTCGACATTCTCGCAGCCACCATACCAGCGCTTACCGGGATAACCTTCCGCATACTTGTTCGTCAGGATGCTGCCCTGGGCTTCCATGATGGCCGGAAGGGTGAAATTCTCAGAGGCAATCAACTCTAGGTGCGTCTGCTGACGCTTGAGCTCGGCCTTGATGAGGCGGTCGATCTCGGGGTCAAGCTGAGCGAGAGGGATACGGCGAATGGCGGTCATGGTGGGAGTGGTGAAAGGGCAAATCGTGTAAGGAATCGTGGCAACGGCAAATCGGCAGGGTTATCCACATGAGGACTCCATCTTGTCCACGCGCCGGGAATGGCGTCCTGCCTCGAATTCAGCCGCCAGGAAGGCCTCCGTACAGGCGACGGCGGTAGCGAGGTCGACATACTTGGCCCCGAAGCAGAGGACGTTGGCGTCATTATGGCGGCGACTCAGGTCAGCCGCATCGACGCTCTGTACCAAAGCGGCCCGGATACCGGCGACTTTATTGGCGGCAATGGAGATGCCGATACCGGTCGTGCAGACAAGGATACCGAAGCGGGCCCGCCCCGCGACCACATCGGCGCCAACCGCATGGGCGTAATCGGGATAGTCGCACGAGGCTTCGGTCTCCGTGCCACGGTCAAGAATCGTATGCCCTTTCGCCTTCAAGGCCTCGATCAGACCGCGGCGCAGGGCGAGTCCGCCGTGATCGCTGCCGAATGAAAGAGTGAGCGGGCTAGTCATCGTGGAAGATTCTGACGCAGAAACTCCACCATCGCGGGAATGGCTTCAACCATGGAATCACGGCAATCCTCGTAATCCCGATAACCACCACCGAAGGGATCGACGATGTCCCGGGGGACATCGTCGGGCAAAACATCACGGAGGAGTAAGACCAACTCGGGCAATGGCTCGAAGCGGGCATGCAGGGCGGCGAGGTGTGACTCGGTCATCCCAAAGATAATGGCGCTCCGATCAACGTCCGCCTGCGTCAGCAGCCGACTCCGGTGCGCGCCCAAGCCCAAGCCGATCCGCTCCATCGCTTTGACAGAATGAGGCGAAGCCGTCTGGCCTTCCTGAGCCGCCAAGCCAAACGAAGCCACCTTGAGTCGCTCCAGCCCCTGCCCTCTCTTACTTAAGGCCGCCATTAACAAGGCTTCGGCCATCGGGCTGCGACAGGTATTTCCTGTGCAGACAAACGTGACGGTGTCTCGCTCGACGGCCATGGGCACAAGATGAGGGATATGTCCCTCGGTTCAAGAGTTCAAAGCACCCCGTCGCGCCGCAGCTGACGATACCCAATATCTCGACGGTAGTGACACCCCTCGAACTTGACCTGCGGAACCACGGAATATGCCCGTTGGGCCGCCTCTTGGAGGGTGGCACCATGGGCCACAACCCCCAGGACACGCCCGCCCGCCGTCACGACCCGACCATCGGCCTGGCGTTTAGTACCGCCATGCACGATATCCACCCCCGGCGGAAGGCTTGCGGGCAAAGTAATCACGTCGCCCTTGCGAATCTCCCCAGGATAGCCACCAGCAGCGAGCACGATGATAATCGTCGCACCCGGCCGGAGCTTCACCGAGGCGGAACGGAATCGCCCCAAGGCGATGTCCTCCATGATCTGCACGGGGTCTGTCTCCAAGGAAGGCATGAGCACCTGACACTCCGGATCGCCGAAACGCACATTGTATTCCACCACCCGAGGGCCCGTAGCCGTGACCATGATGCCGACATAAAGTGTGCCCCGGTAGTCAATACCGTCGGCCCTGAGCCCGCGCAATGTCGGCCCGATGATTTCCGCGCGCAGCCGACGTTCGACTTCGGGCGTGACCACGGTGGTCGGCGCATACGCGCCCATGCCGCCCGTATTCAAACCGGTATCGCCTTCGCCTACCCGCTTGTGGTCCTGACTCGGAGGCAACATCAAGTATTCTTCGCCGCAGACCATCAGCATGATCGAAGCCTCTTCGCCCTGCATAAATTCCTCGATGACGACTTCGTCGCCGGAAGCGCCGAAAATCTTCGCCTGCATCATATCGCGTAAAGCCGCTTCGGCTTCGGCGTGCGTCGTCGCGATGACGACACCCTTCCCCGCAGCCAACCCGGAGGCCTTGATGACAATCGGTACAGGCTGCTGTCGCACATACGCCAACGCCGGCTCGAGTTGACGAAAAGTCTCGGAAGCGGCCGTGGGCACCTTGTGCCGCACCATGAAGTCCTTACTAAAAGCCTTACTGGCCTCGAGCCGGGCGCCAGCCGCCAAAGGGCCATAAGCGGGGATACCCGCCGCCTCAAGCGCGTCTACCACGCCTGCCGCCAACGGGACTTCCGGGCCGACGATGACAAAGTTAGATCCCGTCCGGCGAACTAGGTCGAGGACGGCGACGGGGTTGGCCGCATCAATCTCCAGGCATTCCGCCTCAAGGGCCATGCCGCCATTGCCTGGTGCCACCCGGACCTTGGCCACGCGCGGACTGCGCAGGCAGGCCTTGAGCAGCGAATGCTCGCGGCCACCTGAGCCAAGGATGAGGACTTCGAGTTTACCCTGCGTTGCCATGGCTCACAGTAGGGCCGCACCCAGCGAATATGTGAACCAAAAACAGGGCCGGCCCGTTTCCAGGCCGACCCATCCTAAATTGGTGCTCAGGCCGGGACTTGAACCCGGACACCTTGCGGCACATGCACCTCAAGCATGCGTGTCTGCCATTCCACCACCTGAGCAATAAAGGAAGGTGCACGCTGGAACACCCGGCGGACGGTGCAAGAAAAAAGCGATTGTGCTGATGCTTGCCAATCGGCCATCTTTCCCAACGCTCATCCCTTCAATGTCCTCCGACCCGGCCGAAAACAACCCTCCTCAGGAAAAGTCCTTCGAACTGGACCTCTCCTCTCTTGGTTTTGGCCCCAAGTGGGTCAGCGGCCCTTCTGAGAAGGTAAGCTCCGGCAGCGGTGCCCCCCGCCGTGATGGCGATCGCCCTCGTTTCCGTGATGGCCCGGGCGGCGACCGTCGCGGCCCTCCCCGCGATGGACAAAGTCGCGGCCCTCGTCGTGACGGACCCGGTGGTCCTGGCGGCCCCCGCCGCGATGGACCCGGCGGCCCTCGTCGTGACGATCGCCAAGGCGACTCGCGTGGACCCTCTCGCTGGCAGGACGAAGCACCCGCCTTCCGCCCAGTGGTCGCTAGCGCCTTTTTCCCTGACGACGCCAAATTCGAACTGCTCGGCGGCGCGATGAAGAAGAGCAAGATGACCTACGAACTTTTCGAGGTCGCTCGTCTCATCCTCGATAAAGAAGACCGTCTCTCCATCGTGGTACGCCACCTCGATGCGGACACGCGTCCGGACGCACAGCTCGCCGTCTCCATTCCTGACGGCCATCCTTTCCTCACGGAAGCCGAAGCGGTCACGCACGTGATGTCCCGCCACCTCGACAAGTTCTTTGATGTAGTCGAAGTGGAAGTCGAAGCCCCGAAGGGCTCTTTCCTAATGGTCGCGAAATGCTCGCAGACCGGTAAGTTGCTCGGGGCTCCGACGCACCATAGCTATCAGCGCAATCTCCGCGAACACCACGCCCGCCATTGCCCCAACGTGCCTTTCGACAGTTTCAAAGGCCGACTCGAGATGGTCCGCGAACAGGAGCAAATTGATGCCTGGTTGAAGTCAATGTCCTCGCGCAGCGAATACGCCCCTAAGGACCGCAAGGAAGGCGAACCCGAACGCCTCGAGTCCCTCGACGCCGCCCGTGGCTTCCTCCAGGCCTTCCGTAAGGACCTCGTGGTCAAGACCCACCCGTGGGTCCGCTTCGCCGGTCGCCTACTCGAAGAGCTTAATCCCGGACCGCTCCGCGATTCCGTCCGCTTCGCCCTCGAACAGCAACGCGCCTTCCCGCTCGATACCGCCAACGGTATTCGCGGCCGCCTCCGCAAGGAAGGTTTCCACCTTTATAAGAAGGGCTCCAAGGGCATCACCTACGCCTGCTCCGTCCGTCGCCGCTGCCGCGACCCGAAAGCCGCCTTCAGCGATCCGATGGCCAAGCTCTTCGACGCGCTCGACCGCAAGCCGGCCCAACAGGCAAAGGATCTCGTGCTCGCCCTCGCCGGCGAGAACGCCGCAGACGCCGCCAAGACGCAGGTACTCACCGATCTCTCGTTCCTCATCGGCGAAGGCTACATCGCCAATCTCCCGGATGGCCGTCTCTTCGCCCAGCCTATCCTGAGCAGTCAGGCCCAGGCCAAGGAAGAAGCCGCCAACGACGACTCCGCCGAAGAGAGCAAGTAAGCGCGAAGGCGCTTTCGGCTTAAGAGAAGGGCAGCACCGCGTGCTGCCCTTCTTTATTTGGTAGGGCTGACCACCCTTGATCAGCCGTGCGTTTAGGTAGGGGCGCCACTGCGTGGCGTCCGTCCGAGACCGAAGACGCTCGTCGCCGGGACTTAGCTAAGGTCGGCTATTGTTCGGATATGCCGGCGCGAACGGACGCGACGCAGTCGCACCCCTACCCGTTACTTCCAATTCTCAGCAATCCACGGCGTGGGCAACACGCGGCGATACCATTTACCACTTCGACCCACCAAGGCGTCCGGCGGATTGGGCAAGCCATGGAAAACGACAATCTTGGCGGCGTCTGGAATCTCGGGCGTCTGCCAGAGCGAGAAGGGGAAATACTTCACGCAATGCCGCTTGAAGCTGCGACACCAGGTCTCAGGCCAGTAACTCACCTTCCCTTGAGCGCTCAGGTGAGCCGTCAGGAACTCCTGTTCGTTGCGATGGCGTTGACGCACAGCTTCAAGGTTGGCCCGGAAGTACTCTAAGACGTCCGGATACGTGCCCGCACGCCAGCGATAGACGGAAGAGTTGCCAGTGTAATCACCCTTCTGCCAATCGCGGATAATCAAAAAGTCCCCCGGCTGCTCGAAGAACGAATTCATCGAGCCGACGATGACGATGTCGATGTCCAGGAAAAGGATATCGCCCTTAAGTTCTGGGCCGCCGGGAGCAGTCAACGCAGGGGAAAACGAAACGAGCTTAGTCCAACCACGCTCGGGCGCACCCGCCGGCAGCTCTAGGCTGGGAATCGAAAATGTCTCGATGCCCTCATTAAGGCCGGTCCGATTATCCGTCAGGCAAACAAACCGATGCGGAATGGTCAGATGACGCCGCACCATTGAGTGAAGACGGTTCACGTACTCGGGGCCGTACTTCGTGCCCCACTTCATGCAAAGGATAGTCGCCATGCTGGGGCGCATCGTGCGGAAAGTACTCCCTTGCTCCAGCCTGATTCACACCCCCCTTGCGAACAGCCGAGCCCTGGGCACAATGAGCCCATCCCCATGAGCGACGATTACGATGGCGACCAAGATCTCGACGATAAGGTTCAGGACGAGGTCGAGGACTACCTAAGCGACGTGTACCCTGGGCTCGATGCCAATGATGCCCAAAATCAGCCCCGCCGTAGCGGCTGCCTACTCATCCTCGCGCTCCCCTTGCTGAGTATCTGGCTTTGGTAGGCCCGATGCGACCTTGACGCTTCTCGCGCAACGAGCCGGCCCTCAAATCCCGTCCTTATAAAAACCCGGGGTCCATACCCAGTTGGGGTCATGTAGGTAACGGAGGGACTCCGCGACGGTTAAACCCGTCTCCGCCATGGCACGATGCTTGGCCCGCGTGCGCAGCCACTCCTCGCGCAGAGCCTCTCCCGCTCGATCCATTCGGCCGTGCGGCACACCCATGGCGACCAACTTCAGCCAGAAGCCCTGCAGTTGGAAAACACTTTGGGCCGGCTTCAGTAATTCCACTTCCGCACAAAAAGTCGGCCCGTTCTCGCGATAGAAATCGACGATCTTCTGGGCGCCGTGCAAGGCCGTATGCTCCCGGCAGTGGCGCCAAAAAGGTGTATCCAGTCGTTGGTTGAAACGGTAATGAACCGCGAGGAAGTCCCGGATTTCATCCCAGAGCCGGCCGCAGAACTGATCCGTGAGCGCGCGCATGGTATCACTCTCCTTCAGGCCACTCTCCCGAAAGGCCGTGGTCAGCATGCGACATTCGTTTGCGATACAGAGCAATGACGTGGCCTCGAGGGGCTCAACAAATCCAGCCGCATTACCCAAGGCAAAGACATTGCCGACCCACTGGTGGGCATAGCGACCCGACACGAAAGGCACCACCCGAGTAGGGCCGAGCTTGGGGTTCTTCCGCCGGAACTCGGCTTCCGCCTCGGCATCAGTGATGAATTTAGAGCTGTAGACATAACCCCGATTAATCCGCGTCGGGTGCTCAATCTGCCAGGCCCACCCAGCATCCATGGTCTCGGCAATGGTGTAGGGCAGAATCGGCTCCGCACCACGCTCCCAACCACCAACCACAGCTTTATCACAGAAAAGTGAGTCCGCGTAACTGATGAAAGGCGTGCCCATCGCTTTACCGATCAATTCAGCCCGGAACCCGGACGCATCCACGAAGAAGTCGGCCGCCAAGCGCCGGCCATCCTTCAAATGCAAGGCCTGGATCCGTCCATCCGCCTCTTCGACCGTCGCCATGTCGCCGTCGATGACTTCGACGCCCAGCTTTGCCGCCAGGGTCTCGAGCCACGCCACCAACTCCGCATTTTCAATATGGTAGCCGATGGTCGGCTGGACCCGCGGCCAGGGACCAGCCGAATTCCGTAGGAAAACTTTGTCCTGCGCCATCAGCGAAGTCGCGAGGTCGACATCCGTTAAGGCCTCATCACAGACAAAACCGATGGGCATCTCCGACTGGCCGAGCCGCTGGCGTAAGGCGCTGGTAAAACTGAAGTTATAATCCTGTTTTCCCCAGAGGAACTTAATGCCCAGTTTCAGCGATGGCTTCACGGCCCGATAGAATTCCGCCGGCGGCACCCCAAGATGCCCGTGAATAAAGTTGAGTAAATCCGGCGTACTGCCTTCGCCGACGCCAATGATACCAAGGCCTGGACTCCGCACCAGCTGGACGCGCAGCGACGGGTGGTGCGTCTTCAGGCTGGCTGCCATGAAGAAACCGGCGGTGCCACCGCCAAGGATGAGGACATCCTGAATCACAAGGGTAAGCCCTCGGGGTAAGGGCTATCCCTAAAATGTCGGGGGGCGGACCGAGGTCAAGCCCCTCAAACAGTAAATACGTTGTAGAAGGTTTACCCCAGCCAAGAACCGGTGGAAAACCCTATTTTAGGGAACGCAACCAGGCCACGAGATCGAGCAACTCTTGCTCGGAGAACATGGCATCCAGCCCCGAAGGCATCAGACTGGTGGTAAGTTGGGTCGTGGCGGCGATGGCTTCCTGCGGAAGGAGACGCCTCTGGCCAGAGGCCTCCACGATGGTCACCCCTTCGGCGGAGCGCCCTTTGATCAACCCCAGCACGCTCGTGCCGTCCGTCATCTGGAAGGAGTTAAGATCGTAATCGCGCGCGATGTTATTGCTCGGAAAAAGGATGCTCTCGATGAGTTCACGTTCGCCGCGAATGCCACCGATTTTGGAGAGGTTCGGTCCGACTTCGTTCCCGACATTGCCAATCCGATGACAAGCGATGCAGGCACCCTTCCCGGCTTCGAAATTACGTTTTCCGTTAGCAATATCGCCTTTCTTGGCAGCAGCGAGTGCCAGCGCACCCATTCGCTCCTTCTTGGCATCATTGGCGACCAGAGCCGCATCAAAGGATGGCTCGAGGATTTCATAAACCTCCCGAGGCAAGAAGCCGAAGGCCTTGCGCACGAGATCTGGGCTAAAGGTGCCGAGCAATGGCGACTGAGAAAAGGCGGTGGCAATCTTCCTTCCGAGCGCCGCGTTCACGTTCTTATAAACCGACGGCAACGCGAGTGCCACGAGGAGTTCATTCTGCTCCAGCGGCCCGGTCGTGGGCAGGATAGCTAGATACGCCTCCCACTGCTCTGCCGACAGCTGAGTATTCGCCAGCCGAGTTGCCGCATCCATCCGTAGGCCTGGACTCGCGGGATCCACAAGGAGTTCGGTGAGCAACTTGAACGCCGGCGCACTGAGCGTACTTCCACTGCTCGACAGCGCCAAGAGCGCCTTGAGCCGGAGCGTCGAAGGCTTCGTGGCGTCCGCAGCCAAGACATTCAGCTGGGCATCATACCGTTTGTCCTTCACCCGGGCGAGCGCATCGAGCAGGAGCGGTGACGCCCCCTTGACGAGCATGCCCTCGAGGGGCTCAGCCCAAAGCTTGGCCTCCACTTTGCCGGCCTGTCCGGCGATCGCCCGCAAGGCAGCCTGCCGTACCGTATTCTTAGAATGCGTGAGCATCACGGCGATGACCTTGGCAATGCCAGGCTTGCCAGCGAGCGTCGTGGAGAATTTCTCCAGGGCGGCGACTTGCGTGTGCGAAGGACTCGCATCCTTCAGCCACGCCTCGAAAACGGGGTCCAGTAATTTATCGGCGGCGGGAGCCTTAATCAGGGCGAGGTAAGCATTCCGCGCGAGCCCGAGATTCTCGGAGTCCGTCTTGGTCACAGCGAATTTCAGCACCTCGGCATAGTCGGCCTCCTTGCTGCGGGTCTGTGACACGATGCGCAACAGGCGAGCCTGGGCCGTCTCATCTTTGACCGCGACGAGGTCGGCAGCCGTGAAGCCAGCGAGCCGTATCCCCGCAGTGAGAATGGCATGCTCCAACATCTGATCCGCCTCACGTGGAAGCAGCCCACGGACGGCCTCCGTGACCACCGCAGACTTAGTCTCACGGAAGGTCAGGCCTTCGAGCCCACGGCGGACCACGGCCTGGTCAGCGGAGGAGAGTTGTGCCAGCAGCTCGGCGTCGGCCTTGGGTTTGGCCATCTCCAAGGGTTTGTGCGCGGCCCGTAAGGCGGCATGCGTGGCTTTGCCTTCCGCGGTGCGGCGGATACGGTAAATCATCCCCGGAACGTTCACGCCGTTCAGCAAGCTCGCTGGACAGTGAGAATACCAGGTACCCGTGTCGAAGACGATTAGGGACCCGTCGATGTCCTCCATGACGTCGGTTAGGTGGGCACCCTTGCGATCGACGGTGAAGAATTCGTGCTCCGTCGTCCGGTAACCCGCCCCCTCCTTCTGCATCTCATACCGGAAGACTTTCTGGGAATTATACATCGAGACCATGAGCTCGAGATTGGCGGGGTCGGCCGCCCAAGGCTGTCCTTCGACCGCCAACGGGTTCGCGTTCTTCCAGAAGATGCACCCGCTGGGGACCATGTGTCCGAGTTCGCGTAGGATGGGCATTCGCTCATGCGTACGTGGGAGATTTTCGATAATCCGCAGGAAATCCGGACGCTCGTAGACGCCGCCGATCTGCCATTGCATGAGGGTATCCACGCGGGGGCTACCGAAATAAAGATTGGTGGTGCCGATCAACTCGCCAGTCGGCGTGAAGTCGAGACCAGTAGGGTTGTCCGCGCAACCGAGCGCGTGCCAGCGCACATCGGTGCCATCCGGCTTCATCGACCAGATGCCACTATTGAGTCCTTCGTGGACGAGCGTGCCGTCCGGCTGTTTGATATTATGACCCTTGCGACCGTGCGTCCAATAAAGACGGCCGTCGGGGTGGAGGCGCGGGCCGTGGCAATCCGCACTGTTGGCGGTCCACTGGAAACCGCCGATGATCAGCTCGCGTTTATCCGCAACGCCATCGCCATCCGTGTCGGTAAATTTCCAAACACCCGGCGTGTCCGTGACATAGAGACTGCCGTTGAGAAAATAAGCCCCCTTGGGGTAGGCGAGTTTGTCCGCGAAGACCGTGCTATGCTCGTAGATGCCGTCGCCGTCCCGGTCCTCCAGCAGGAGGATCCGGTTCGGGAGAACCGTCTCGAATTTCTTCGGGCTCCAATTTACGCCAGCTGAGTCACCTACAAAGAGGCGACCTCGGTCATCGACGCATCCCATGGTGGGATTGGCTACCATTGGAGAGGTGGCGGCGACGACCATTTCAAAACCCCGTGGGAGCTTATACTTCGGAGCGGCCTGCGCGACCTGCTCGGTTGTAAGATCCATGACGACAGGGCGGGAGGCATAGGCGGGGATCACCTCGCCATCCCCATGCGGATGAGCAGCGGGCTTGGCCGCGCCCCACTTCTCCTTAAAAGCTCCGAGCGGGAAGAGTTCGTAGCGGCGCACGAACATCTCCGCGGCTTCGACCTGCAGCAGAATGCGCCCCTGGCTGGGCTTACACTCGAAGGCTTCATTCACTTTCACGCCGTTCACGAAATACTGAAGCATGTCGCCCTTGGCGATGATCTCAAAACGTGTCCATTCGCCATAAGGCGACTCCACGTCGTCCTTACCGCGGAAGCCCTTGACGTCTTTCCAGTTGGCGGCGCGGTGCTGCCAGTTCAGGCGACCGGTCGTCATCGTGCGGCGGGGAGCGCCGGGCGACCAGATGGTCTGCTTGTTGGCATCAATGCCGGCTTCGGCGCTGATCGAGGAGGTGAGCACAGTTCCGTCGGCAAGTTTCGGGGAGAGGACGAGAATATCGCCTACGCCGCCTTCAATGATCTGCGCCTCGATGCTCGCCATCCAGCTGCCACCCATGGTGCCCTGGGGGCCAAAGCAATGAACGAGAATGCCATTGTCGCGCGAAGCTTTCTCGCGCTTGCCCCAGGTCTTTTCACCCCACTTGAACTCGATCACGAGATGGTAGTCCTTGAAGCTGTCGACGGTCGTCATGCCGCCGTAACCATTCCCGCTGACGTGGAACATGCCGTCGGCATCGAACTTGAAGACGTTTTTAGCGTCATCATGAATGTCAGCCTTCGGGTTAATATGATACTCCATCTTTCCTTGGCGGATAAGATCGAGGAGGTTGACTTTCTGGGTGACTGCCTGCGCGACCGGTTCGGGCGGTAGAACAATCTTAGCAACCGGCTCTTTGTCCGCGGCCGCCAATCCGGCAAAGGATAGCAACGCTGACGCCAAGACGGCGAGGGTTTGGGGTTTCATGGGGAAAGACATGGACTGAGAAGTGGCGGCTATGTTCCCAACCGCCGTCGCTACTTCAACACATTCACATCTATTGAGCGGAATATGTCATTATCGGAGCGGAAAAGGACCAAGAGGTAACTGGGGCGATGTTATCTTGGTCAGCCGCCATCCCCCACCCTGCGCTCCCGCTTACTTCCCGTATTCTTTCAGGGCCCACTTCCTGTACTCACCCTGAGCCTGACCGCCCTTACCGGGGAAGCCTTGGTGCTGGACCATCCAGATAATTACCAAGCCGTCTTTGGTCCGAACTTCCATATTCGTCGCCTGAGCACCGCCGTGGCCGAAGGAATCCGGACCGACGGAGAGGCCGAGCCCATAACTGTCCTTAAGCTCCTTCGGGGTCTGCCGAGTAGAAAGTTCCTTCAGTGCCGCCGCCGTCAGGTAACGACGTCCGTCGAGCTCGCCCCCATTGAGTAACATTCGGCAGAAAGTTGAGACATCCTTCGCGGTGGAGAACAGACCACCCGCCGGCATCGGGAAGCGCGTCACGTGATCGGTCAGATCGGCCTTCATCTGGCCAAGGCCACCCAAGGTGAGCTTCTGCTTCGAGGCATCCGGCTTATAGGTCTTAGCCAAGCGCGAGACCTGCTCGGCGTTAGGCCAGAAGGTCGTGTCCTTCATCCCCAGAGGCCCAAACAGACGCTTATCCATGAAGTCTTCGTAAGCCTGCCCGCTCACGACCTCGAGCACGCGGGCCGCGGTATTAATACCGGCGTTAGAATACTGGTATTTCGTCCCGGGCTGCGTGACGAGCGGTGCCATGGCATAAGATTTCACCGCCTCAGCGAGGGGTAAGCCATCTAGCGTGGGCTTTTCAACGGCCGAAGCGAAAGGTAAACCACTCACATGGGATAGTAAATCGCGGATGGTGATGGAGCGATTGCGGCCGACGGGAACATCCTTACCCGCGCCGACTTTCTGCTCCTTGAACTCCGGAAGGTATTTCTCGACCGGATCATTCAGGGAAAGCTTACCTTCATCGACGAGCATCATGACCGCAGCGGCGGTGATCCCCTTTGATTGAGAGGCGATCCAAAACAGCGTATTCTCCTGCATCGGCTTCTTCGCATCGATATCCGAAAATCCTGCCGTGGTGATATTCAGCACCTTATCCTTATTGGCCACGAGCGCCACCGCCCCAGCCAATTCCTCCTTCTGCACGAACGCATCAAGGACGGATTCGGCAAAACTGACGGCGGGGGAGCACGCCAAAGCGGTAAGCAGCAGGATACGGGGAATCATGCCTCTAAAACACCATTCACCGCCCGCGGTTGCGATAAAAAAATCAAACCTCCTCGAGCATCTTCTTGGCGTCGCCGAAGGCTTTCGGGCGGACTTCCATCTTATCCATCATGGACATGAAAAGCCGGCAGAGCTGCCGCTCAGGCTTATCCTTATAATCCAAGACGCGCCCACCTTTGATTCGACCGCCGGCACCGCCCAACATCACCACGGGGAGCTGGTCGTTATCGTGCTTCGCCCCAGCCATCATACTCGAGCAATGCATGATCATCGAGTTATCAAGGAGCGTCCGCGGGCCTTCTTGAATGGAATCCATCTTCCGGGCCAGGTAGGCAACCTGCTCCATAAAGAATTGGTTGATCTTCAGCCAATCCTTGCCGTCGGAGTGCGACAAGAGGTGGTGAATCATATAATCGATGCCATTGCCTGGCTGCTGGACAGAAGTGATGTTCGGGAAACGCATCGCGCTATGATCGTTGTTCAACTTGAGCGTGGAGACGCGCGTGGTGTCCGTCTGGAAGCCGAGGACCATAATGTCGCACATGAGCCGCATATGCTCCGCGATGTCCTGCGGAATCCCGTCAGCTGGGCGCTTGATGTTCGGTTTATCGAGCGTCGGACGCCAGCCCTGCAGCTCACCGCGCTTACCGGCTGATTCGATCCGTTTCTCGACGTCGCGCACGGAGTCCAGGTACTCATCAAGTTTCTGCTTATCCGTCTGACTCACATTGCGGCGCAAATCACCCGCCTCGCCGAGCACGGCATCCAATACGCTGCGATCACCTGGGGTGACGTCGTCCTTGAAGAGCCGGTCAAAGGCGAGCGCGGGATAGATTTCCAGCGGGGTCGGGGCGGTCGGTGAACTCCAAGAGATGTGCGAACTGTACAACATCGAGTAGTTCTTGTGCACCCCGGGGAAAGAGCGCTCGCACGCCAGCACGAGGCTGGGGACCTTAGTGGAGCGCCCGTACGTCTGGGCCACCATCTGATCGAAACTCGTGCCGGAGCGAATCTCGCCGCCCGAAGTGATGGGGGCGCCAGAAAGTAGATTACCTGTCTGCGAACTGTGGATATTCCCTTTGCGGGCTTCCTCGTGATACAGACCGCGGACAAAAAGCATCTTCGATCGAAAATCCTTTAACGGCGCGAGCACCTGGCCGAGCTCCATGTCCTTACCCTCCCCTTTCGCCCACCATTCCTTGGAGTGGAAGCCGTTGCCGGAAAACAGCACTGCCACGCGTACCGGAGCTTCGCTGGCCGGGCGCCCCTTCTTGGGCTCGTCGCCCCAGACATTCGCCGACTCCAGCCACGGCAACGCCATCGTGACGCCCATGCCGCGAAGAAAGGTTCGGCGGCTTAATTGGTATTTATTCATAAGGGGGGTTCAGGGGTTGAGTTTAAAATCACGTCCGCGCACTTCACGGAACTGCGGGCTGAGCACGATGAGTTCGAGCCCCCCGCCGACCTGACCTTCACCCGTTTTAATCCGATGCACCATGGCGTCAACCAGCGGCTTGTCGGAAAGCTGGACGGCGCGCCCCAAGGCGTAACCGAGCAGCTTGCGACTGAACTGGCGCAGGAAATCATCCTGTCTTTGCTGTAGAATATAATCCCGCAGGCCGCTCAGACCGTCGACAGCAACCCCGCCTGGTAGGATGGCGTGCGTATCGATGGCTAACCCGGCCGCATCCCGAGAGCGGGCGCGACCAATGGCGTCAAAGCCTTCCAAGGCGAAGCCAAATGGGTCGATGCGTTCGTGACACCGGGCGCAGACCGGGTCGCTGCTGTGCTTCGCAATAAGCTGTCGCTCGGTGAGCCCCTGTGGGGCGATCTCTGGAAGGATGGGTACGCCCTTAGGCGGACGCGGGAGCTTATCGCCGAGTAAGACTTCGCTGAGCCAGTTGCCTCGGAGAATCGGGCTCGTGCGCGAGGCACCACTCTGCTTGGCCAGCGTGGCCGCAAAGGCCAGGACGCCCCCGCGCCCCCGGGCGCTGATACCGTCGACACGTTGCCACTCTTCGGAAGTAATTTTGAGCCCGTAATGACGAGCCAGCGGGCCGTTCACGAACACGTGGTCGGCGTCAATCAACGAAAGCACCCGCCGATCCTGCTGGAAGAGGTCGGTGAAGAAACGCTCGGCCTCCTCCTGCATGGCGCCGCGCACCGATACGAACGTCGGGAAGTGTCGCTCGCTCTTCTCGTCCAGCGTGGCCACATCGCGGATATGCAGCCACTGGCAGCCGAACTCGCGGGCCAGCCGGGAGACCTTGGCGTCCTTGATCATCCGGCGCAGCTGCATCGTCAGCACAGCCGGCTCATGTAGTTTACCCGCAGTGGCGAGTGCGCGCAGTTCGGCATCGGGAGCGGACGACCAAACGAAAAAGCTGAGTCGGGTAGCCAGTTCCCAGTCATTGACCGGAGCGGCCTTCTCCCCCGCCGCGGCGCTCTCGCCCCGGTAAAGGAAAGCGGAGGAAACCAGCACCCGCGAGATCAGCATGCGGAGGGCGGCATCGTGCGGAAGCTCTTGCTTACGGAGCTCTTGGTAGAGGCCACGGAGTTGCTGGGCTTCGCTGGCCTTGAGCGGGCGACGCCAAGCATCGGAGGCCAGACGCACTACGGCTTCAACCTGGGCAGGCTCGGCAGCGAGCAACTGACGTCGGAACTCTGCGGCATGTCGCAGGGTCGGCTCTCGCAACGGCTCAAAGGCCTTGGGGTTGGCGTCCTGGGTCGCGAATTGGTAGAGTGACTCAAAGGCCTCGACCTGGAGGAGCGCGTCTTGACTGATGAAATGGAGCTCCGACCACAGTCGTTCCAACTCGGCAATCGCTTCGTCGTCCAACATCAGGCGGCGCAAGACCTCGTCCTCGCGATAGAATAACGTGAGCGTAACAACCTCATCCACAGGAACGATCCGGGCATAGCACAGAGCCGACGGGAAAATCGCCCGAAACTCTTCGGCCGAGCGGTGGAGTTCTTTTTGCGCCAGGCCATCCTTAGTCACGAGAATCGGGGCACTGAAACCCATGGCACCCTCTCCATCGCTCCACAGCCCGCCCTTATTCCGGTTCACCGGCGCACCGGTCGCAACCAAGGCACCCTTTAGACCGGGTGATGCTCCGAGCACGCGTACCTGCACGCGATCGGAAGGCGATGCCGTCGACGACAGACGACAACTTACCATAAAAGCCGCTTCCTTCGGCAGGCCAGAGGGCAAGCTTACCGCGAGGGTGGCCATCGATCCCGCTGACTCGGCCGCGGGCAAGGCAATCACGACATCGGGCTTACCCTTCACCACCACGCGTGGGTTCTCCCAAATCACCGGATTGGGCGTCGCACTTGCGGGGAGAGTACTTGCGGTCAAATAGAGCCTGGGCTCTGCACCGCTAGGCACAGTGACGCGAAACTCCTCGCTCGTCACCACGGGGTCCACGGGGAGTTGCCAACTTTTTGGTCCATTGAGCTTCCCAATGTGCCCCACGGCACCGAAGCGCCAAAGCGAACCCTGCCATGCGGTGATCGTGGCGACCAAGCTGGGTACATCGGCCGGGCCAGCCTTGCGCCAGGGTGCGCGGACCTGCTCGAGGAAAAGCGAGGGCGACTCTTCGTTCAACACTTCCCAGAGCTTCGCGAGATACTTCGCATTCAGTCCCAACTCTTGGGCGACCTGTGCCACGGTGCGTTGCTTAGTCCGTAATGCTTCGCGGTGCGTAATTGTCGCAAGTAGATACTTATCCAGAGGCAGGCGACCATCGCCGGAAACCGCGACCGCAATACCCTGCACGCGCAAAGTGGTGGCGGGACCGGCTGAACTATACCGAGCGTAGAAGGCCTTGATGGCCGCGATTTTTTCGTTGGTCCAATCGCGCTTGGCCGTCTTCTCCGAGAAGCTGATCCCGTCTGGAAGCAACACGGCGTGTTGGGAAATCTCTTTCGCCGCATCGAGGTATTTGGTAAACAGCCCTGGTGACATCACCAAAGCGGCGCCGACATTCGTGAAGCCTTCGCCGGCTGAGCCATCCACCGGAAATTCCCGGGCGGGGTCGAGCGTGGCCACACCCGTTAAATCACGCACCGCATAGGTATATTCAGAATTAGCCAGACGGCGGAGCACGACGGGTCCGGGGTCGCCGGCGCTAGCGAGGGCAATCTCATCGAGCGTCGCGCGCGTCCAACTCAGTAGCGCCTGCTTGGAGGCTGCCGCGAGTGGCTTCTCCTTCTTCGGCGGCATCTCGCCACTGGCGACCTGCTCGAGCACTGACTCCCACACCTTCGGGGCGCGGCGGATGTCTGCAACCGTCGCAAAACGCTCCAAGTCCAGGTCACCCTTTTGCTTCTTGGTCGAATGGCAATTGAGGCACGACTCCTTCAACACCGGTAAAACCCTGTCCGCATAATCATCGGCGGCGTCGAGAGGGTTAATCCACGCATAAACAGCAAGAACAAGCACCGAGGAGCGGCTCATCAGCGGGACTCACTCGGGGTGAAGAGATGAGCGGGGCGACTCATAGGTAATAGCGTTAAAGCCGCACTCGGGGCAGTAAAGAAGAAAGCCCCTCCCCGTCACTTCCCGCCCGACTGCCGCATTAACCAAAGAGCGAAACCCATCACCACGAAGTTAGGCAGTAGCACCAACAGCTCCGGATGAAGTGCGGGCACTTTGACCCAACTGACCATTGACGTCAGGAGATAGTAAACCAATGCCACCCCTAGGGCCACGGCTGCATTTACATTCGTCTCCGCACGACCCACGGAGACCGCCAGCGGGACGGCGAGGAGTGCGAGCGAAAAAACGGAAAGCGCCATGGCCACCCGGAACATGAGTTGGACCTTGAGCTGCATGACCTCCTTGGCCTTGTCGGCTGCCGGCGCATCCGGCGGCAACTGCCAGCCGGCATCCATGGCGGCCACCAGCTCAGCGCCCGTCATCATTCGAAGACGCTTAACATAATCAAGCCGACCGGAGTCATCTCTCGGAAAATCCAGCATGGCGTCATTCGCCGCTGAAAAGCTGGCCGGTTTGGCGGTGAGATTGTCACGCTGATTTTGGGTCATCAACGTCGCGTGGCTCAATTGCACGCGCAACACGGGCTCGCCCTTGACATCATACGTTGAGAAGAGCCTGGCTTCCGAGGCATATAATGCTTGGCGGATCACACCCTGATCATCCACCTGCCAGAGACGGAACCCCTTAAGGACATTGCCGTCTTTATCTTCCGCGCGAATCAGGAGTCCCTTGAACTGTCGATTTAGCCGGCCGGGGCGGATTAACCCGGCAGGATTGCCCGCGGCAGCCCCAACAAGAATGCGCTGAAAACCATCTTCCGATTGAGGTCCCGCTTGCAGATTGAGCCAGGCAGAGATGAGGGTAAGGAGTAAACTGGCTAACCAGACGGGCTGAGCGATGCGCCAGAGACTGAGTCCGGCAGCCTTCATGGCGGTGATTTCGACGTCGGCGCCTAGACGGCCAAACGTGATGAGCACCCCCGTCATCACGCCCATCGGGAGCGCATAAGGAATCACCGTTGGGAAAAGTAATCCGATTAGTTCGAGTGTCTGCCAGGCATCAACACGCCCGGACGAGACCGCACCAATCACCTGCTGGGCCACGTTGCTGGCTACGAGCACAAAGGCGAAAGCCGATGTAGCCAAGGCGGACGCCATGCCGCATTCACGCAGCACATATCGGTCAAGGATGCGCACGACTGGCCTACTGGGCGTCGCCCGCTAAAGAAATCCGCGCCAAGTAAAGGTACCGCTCCAAACTTATATCCATGGCCGCCGCGTCTTGCCAGAGCAGGTGCGGGAAGTGTCCGAAGTATGCGGAAAGCTGCTCACGCGTGCGGTTTCGCGGCTGACCAGCATCGAAGCAATAGACCGCACACGCCAGGCCCGTTCGATCAGCCCCTCCACTACAATGAATCAACACAGGCTTTTCCGCATCACGGATGAGCGCGGACAACTTCTGCAACTGCTCGCCAGACAGCACCGAGCGCGCACTGATTGGGTAATTAATCAGTGTAACCCCTAAGGCCTGCGTGATGCTCAACTCTTGATTATACCACTCCACGCCGACCTGCTCTCCCCTCAGATTAATGACACTGCGAATGCCAGCGTCACGGACAAGGCTTGCCAGCCGAGCCGGCGAGAGCTGACCCGAACGGTAGACCAAGCCAGCCTCGACGGCATGCAGATTAAAATTTGATTTCACGTGGAGATAGAGACCGACAAGGACAGCCAAAATACCGAGTGCGCTAATGGCTGCTACCTTGCCTAGCCACCTGAGCGATAGCCAGAAGCCTTGGTTATTCATTGAACCCACCGTAGGCGGAAGCGGCCGACTGGCTAACGTCAAAGGATGCCGACCCTCCACAATTGGGTGACAGACTAACGACAAAGTTGCTTCTCCTGCCAATCGTATTTCACCCCAAGCACCGAAGCCTATTTTTCCCAAACCAACATACTCACGTGCCCACGCGGCAACCGGCCGGACCCGGCGCACGTCTTGCATTTCTCATCCACGGCCAGCGATGCTCCACTCAGTTGAAAAGATTTTACGTTCTTGCCGATTTTATCGAATTTTCCGGGGACCATCCCCGAACCCTTACAAAGGTAGCAGAGCCCCTCCTTGAACCAAAAGACCTTGAAGCCTGCCCCGGCCTTAATTGCCTGCATGAAGCGCTCCTGATTTGCCGCTGAATCGGCCAGAACGCCCACCTCATTGAAGCCACCCGTCGTAGGTTCGACGTGTGTCCGCACGGTGCCGAAGGGGACGACCTCTGGATCCGTCAGAAAAATGACCGTGGGATTATTACGGAAGGACCCTTCGAAATCAGGCACCTGCAGCGAGCGATCAAACTCGCCCACGATTTTACGAATCAAAATTGCCTGGCGGGCGCCGACGATTTTCGTGGAGACTTCCTGGCCGACCTGCATCTCCACCCCGCGGCAGGAGGCATCAAGCACGTAATCCGCGGCCTCCTTGGCCGTCCGCAGCACCTTAGAAGCAGGCCGCTGCAAAACCTCACCGTCCGGCCGTGTCGCCGACGTCTTGCCCTCGGCCAGGTTGCCAAAGAGCAACGTCATCTCGGAAAATGCGAACGGACTATTCGTTTCAACCTTCTGGATGAGTTCACGGGCATAACCATGCTGGATGAGATGGCCATCGGCACCCACCCGATATTGCTGGCGATACGCCGACCAGAGTATCGCGAATTCTTTGGGATTATAAACCCCCGTCGGCGAGAGCTTGGCCAAGTAGAATGGCTCCACCGGCACGCCCGATGGCGGCGTCGCCGCTGACAGGGCAACCTCCAAGGCCAACAAACTAACTGCCATGAGTCGGACCATCCCGTAAGCCTAGGCCCAGCGGCGGGGGCCGCAAGCCCAGGGGCTATAGTTTTGAATGGAAAGCCTAGGGTAAATGGACTCACTTAATCCCGTGAAGCCCAGCCCGCTCCGTCCGCTCATCATCAGCATGGCGTTGATGCTCGGCCTACTTGGAGGCACGATGATCGTACGCCAAATGATCGCAGAGGCGCATGAGATGGAAAAGCAGAACCTATTACGCCAGCAATCCACGGTACAACGCATGCAAGAGATGGAGGCCGAAGCCGCTACGCTGAAAGCGAAAAATCTTCGAGAGAACGAACTCCGCCTACGCACCAACGAGCAACGAAAGGCTGCGGCCGCGGCCCAACAGGAAAAGACGAGCGCCGCCCGTAAGGCCGACCTGGCGATGCGCCGTCGGATCTCCGTCAAACCAGCCGTGCAGGCCCTGTTCACCAAGGCCGAAAACGGCGACCCCGAAGCGCAATACCTCGCGGGAATCCTCCGCCGCTCCGGCCTCGGGGCGATGGGCACCTTCAATCCTGACGGTACGCCGAACGCACTCTATCCAGAGGTGCTCTACCCTGTCCTCGGCGAAAACCTGAGCCGCCCGAAACCCGCTGGCCTCCTCTTCGTCGATCTGCCCGAGCTTCCGCCAGATGAAGCGGCGGCGCACCGCTACTTCCAACGCGCCGCCCTCCAAGGCCACGGGGCCGCTCAAGTCGAATTGGCGCGCGCCTGCTCCTTCTCGGGACCGCATTACGACCGCACCGAAGCCTTAAAGTGGTATCTGCTTTCCGAGGCGCTGTACGTCGACGCCACCGGCTTGATTCACAGCAACCGTTACATGGATGACACGGGGGCGATGCACGTGGCCAAAACACCGGCGGGCGGGCATCATTATATTCCAGAAGGTCTGGCGAACGCGCCGGAGATGGCCGAGGCCAAGCAACGTGCGGCGGCGTTTAAGCCCAAGAAGGAATCACCCTAGATAAACACCCTATAAGTCATTCTTTGCCAGCGGTCTAGGCGTGATGATTATCCATCTTATGTCCCTCCGACTGATACCTTCGCAAAGCCTTCGCGCTGACCTAGCCAAACCTTACGCACGTCTGCTCAATGTTCGCCTGCAATCTGGCCAGTGCTACCTACTCAGCTCTGAGCTCTGGAATCTTTTACCGTCCGATGACCCCGTCGTCTCCGTGGTCAATGCCAACAACCGGCCGATCTTCGCACCCGTCGAGCGCATCGACCCCCCGGTGGGGGCGCTGATCCGGAGTTAAACCCGCGAAGCCTCGGGCTGATCATTTACCCACCAAAGCCACGACCTTCACCTTCAAGGCGTTGGTCTCCGCCTTGACCTCACCCGTTGGGACATACGGTGTGCCGATCAGAATGGTGACCCCGGTGCGGTAAAACGGCCACAGTAAGAATAGCAGGATGTTCTGCACAGTAATGCTGAACTTGCTGATCCATCGCCCAGGGTAAGTACCGTATTGGAAATAAACGGGCACCACGGGTACGGCTGCTTGCTGCGCGATCCGGATAGCTCCGGTCTTAAAAGGTAATTCATTTTCGCTCCGGGCTTCCACCAGTCCCGTCGGGCAAATCGCCACCGACTCACCTCGGCGCAACAGCGTCACGGCGTTATCAATCGAGACTTGAACGAAGCCTTTACGCGTGGCCCAGCCTTTGAGGAAGGGGAAAGTAAAAACGTCCGGATGCACGAGCAGGCGGGCCGATGGACAAATCAAATTGAACAACCAGACATCCCGGTAGCTGGCATGATTCGCGCAGAGCAGGGCCGCACCCTGCGGCACTTCGCCCACCACCTTGACCTTGCCCACCGCCAACCAAGTCAAGAAACGGGCGGGCTGAGGAATCAGGACAACCGGAGCAGTCATGGCATCTACCCTGCCCTTTGCATCCGGACACGCAACCCTGCGTGTCAGCTCACCGCTGCGGCCTGATTGGCCTGCATGCAGTACCTGAAACTCCTCCCTCGCTCCCGGGGTTCCATGAATGACCCTCCCAGAACATGAAGCTACTCATTTGGACTACCCTTCTTTGCTTATCGGCTGCGCTCTCCGCCCAACAGACCCCGGCCACAGAGCGCACCTTCCAGCAATATAAAGCCGAGGCCGAGAAAGGCGACCTAGCGGCCATCCATAAACTCGGCTGGTGCTACGAACGCGGCTTCGGCACGAATCGCAATCTTCCTGAGTCTATCCGTTGGTATCGGCGGGCGGCGGAAGAAGGCCACGCCGCCTCGCAGGAGGCCCTCGGTGAAGCCTACCTGCACGGCGAGGGCGTGCCCGTCGAGCACCTTGAGGCTGTCAAATGGCTGACTAAAGCCGCCCTCCAAGGACGCGGGAACGCACAGTTCGAACTCGCGGAGTATTACGGCGGCGGACTGCAATACGTGAATTCAAAATACATCGAGGCTTACGCCTGGGCCCACCTATTTGCCAAGACCGAGCCCAAGGCCGCCAAAGCACCGCGCCATGAAGCCTTTGTGAAGTCGATCGATAATCAGCTCGTCGACAAACTCATGCTCGCCGATGCGAAGAAACGCCTCGCCGAACTTGAGAAAGAATTGGCCGCCAACCTTGCCCCGAAGACCAAGGCCGCCAAGAAGTGAGCCAAATTGCGCCATCCGCCAACGAGCCTGATTTTTTATTTTAAGCTGGACGACTTAGCGGCGCATACTCGGCTCATTCACCAGAACTTTGGATTTCTCCGTCCGCCCAGTTGCCAAAGCCATTGCCTTAGAAATTCGCCCCAAGAGTTCGTAGCGTCGAGCATACAGCGCCCGCTTATTCGACTTAATCTCATTCCGCTCCTTCTGCCGCGGGGAAAGCGGCAGTTCATACCAGCCACCCTCAACAGGCACGCCTCCAGATTCAATCCAGAGCTGATCGTAACTAAAACTTATCCGGTTCCAGCGCGTCTTGATGAGGTGTTTCACATGACTCATGTGCGCGACGTCCCCCACGCCCAGGATGCGCACGATGCCGCGCGAAGCCAGATACCACTGCAGAGCCGCGACAGCGAGGGCCTTGGGCCGCAAGCCATGCATCGCTTTGGTGGAAGATTTAATGGTGGCCGGGGAAGCGCCGTCGCCACCCTGCACCCCACCCACATAGGCGACTAATCCTGCGGCCGTCTCTTCGTACGAAAATGCGATCGAGGCGAGCTCACCGCCATGACGCTCGCAGACGATGGAAAGGGAGAGTTCGCCCTCCCGCTTAAATCTCTGCTGGTGATTAATTTCAATGACGACGTCGCCCTCGTCCTCACCCAGCGCCTCCATTGCGAGCACCAAGTTCGCCCGGCGGACGAAGACATCACGCTCGAGCCCCGCCTCATTGCGGATTCGGCCGTAGGTTTCTTTCAGCACTTTAAGGCGCCGCGAGGCCGTCCAATCCTTATGGATGTAACCGCGCAAAGGCTTGTACCAGACCAACCGGTCGGCATCACGAAAGACTTCGTTCCCGGGACTATTCAAAAAACGCACCCACGCACTAAAGGTCGTGTGTTCGGCGAAGGCGTAAATTGATCTCCAGAAGCTGGTACGGTTCCGGTAGTAGGAAGACCTTTCTGTCGACATGAGCCGCTTGGTCGTCTGCCAACAGAAACCGAAACAAGCCAGGCGCCCAGCAGGACCCGTTACTTCACTTATTTGTGACATCCACGAGATAAACCACCCCGATTGGCATAAATAAAACATAAAATGTCGTTTTATCTATAAAAGCACCCTGACGCGGGCGAATTAACCCTAAAAATGGCAAATTACACCCTTAAGCACCTACCAAAGGCGGAAAGGCCGCCTGTGAACGGGGCGAGGCCAATTGAAAACGCCGGCAGTTCACTGACCTGACCATTCCTACCCGTAAGGACTGCGAATTGAAATTGGCGGAGAGGAAGGGATTGATTCCGCTGCGCTTCAGGCCTCCGGCCCGATGCCTGCGGCATCGCCTGCTCGGCCTAGCGGCCTTCGCCGAACCCGCGGGTTCTCATCCCTCCGGCGGACTTCTTTCGAGCTCCTTAAACTTAACCGGAAAGGTAAGTCTTTGGGCGGGAATTAAATTGGCGGAGAGGAAGGGATTGATTCCGCTGCGCTTCAGGCCTCCGGCCCGATGCCTGCGGCATCGCCTGCTCGGCCTAGCGGCCTTCGCCGAACCCGCGGGTTCTCATCCCTCCGGCGGACTTC